>Ga0247841_10006335_pt1 | contig 18370 bp, 15 predicted proteins | sample LaCruzMarch2015__2_FD_192410 | JGI IMG/M metagenome (GOLD analysis project Ga0247841, IMG submission 192410) | Freshwater microbial communities from meromictic Lake La Cruz, Castile-La Mancha, Spain - LaCruzMarch2015_18m | ecosystem: Environmental > Aquatic > Freshwater > Lake | place: Spain... | reverse complement strand
ACCAGGAAACAAACGTGGGCGTCGAAGTAGTTTCCTTCGTGGAGCTGGACACGCATTCTCTTGTCCTCCCCCATGGAGAATTCCAAGAATTTTCGTTCGCCCTTTCTTGCATCTTGGTATTTTGCGTCTAAGACCACCACGCGCTTTCCATCGATGAGTCGCCACCAGTCCTTGTGCAAAGCGTGAGACAGCGCCCTTTGCGTTGTGGTGCTCTGGAACCCCATGTCTCTGAGTATGTCTCTTGCCTGCACACTGTTTGTGGGTTCATAGAGCGGGGGGAAGAAAGTTTCGACCAGTACCTTGTCGGACGGTTGAGGCTGCTTGTCTTCTCGTGGCTCGAGTGCCGACATGATTTCGTCGTCGAGCGTAGAATGGCAGAGCCCATCCTTTTGCCCTTCAAAGAATTCACGAATTGCTTGATTCAGTTGAGAACGACTAAGCTCCTGGTACACGAACAATTCGTATCGTTTGCTCGGGCTTCTGAGATGTTCTTTGATTGCCAGGGCCATCATTCTTTCCGCGCAGAAAGGATGTTCCTCCATCCATCTGTGAACAAGTTGGCGAGCGAACCGATTGCGCGGAGTAAACGGCAATCGGCACGTGCATCCTACTTTGGGGAGGTGGTCTGATCCTGCCATGGTTTTTTTCTCCTGCCTTTTTGATCTGTTGGCTTCAAGGTATGCAGTCGCGAATTTGAAACGAACCTTTTTTATAATACACCGCTAAATATAAAAAGTCAACTGTATGAATCGCTCTTTTGTTTAATTGCGTTTATTTGATATAATTAACAGAATGATAGAGATAAATAACCTCACGAACTTTGCTGTGGATAAAAAACTTTTTTCCACAGTTGCAAAAAAAGTATTATTAGGCGAAAATAGAAGAACACCTGCCTGCCGGCAGGCAGGGAAAACAATCTCTGTGGCTTTTGTTGATAAAGCAGAAATACAAAAGCTGAATAAAAAATTTAGAAAAAAGAACAAACCAACAGACGTTCTTTCGTTTGAATTAAGTGAAAGGGGGTATTTGGGAGAAGTTGTGATTTGTCCGGAGGTTGTAAAAGAAAAAAAAGAAAATATTATAGAGGTGTTTGTTCACGGGATTTTGCATTTGTGCGGATATGACCACGAGAAAAGCAAAAAGGACGCAGAAGCAATGTATAAAAAACAAGAAAAATATTTACCCCGTTAAATAATTTTCGGTAAAGCCGAAAATTAAAATCCGAAAGATTTTATTTAACCGGGTGAATCTAATATAATTTATGGCGCGCGGTAATATTGTCACAGGTTTAGACATTGGGACGTACAGTATTAAAGCACTGGTGGCCCAAAGAAAAGGGAAAGATTGGGAGGTTTTATCATACGCCGAAGTTCCTTCATTTGGATTGCGAAAGGGAGCTGTGGTTAACATTGAAGAAACGTCAAAAAATGTGCAGATGATAATGTCGGGCATTGAAAAAGACTGCAACCGTAGAATCGGTTCTGTTTTTGTAAATATTGGCGGAAGCCATCTTTATGTTACTCCGTCCGATGGAATAATTTCTGTTTCCAGAGCCGACCAAAGAATTTCTAAAGAAGACGTTGAAAGAGTTTTGCAAGCGACGAGAGCTGTTAACATTCCTTCTAACGAAGAAGTGCTGGATGTTTTTCCGCGAGAATATATTATCGACGACCAAAAAGGAATAAAACAGCCGGAAGATTTAAATGGTATAAGGTTGGAAGCAAAAGTTTTATTGCTTTGCGTTTTTTCTCCTTATTTTGTGAACTTAACCCAGTCGGTTTTAAACGCTAAACTGCAAATGAACGACGTGATACCCTCTCCATTGGCAGCTGCTAACGCAGTTTTGACTCCGCAGCAGAAGGAATTAGGAGTTGCTTTAATTGATATGGGAGCTTCTACAACATCTTTGGCAGTTTTTGAAGAAGGGCAGTTGTTGCATTTGGCTGTGTTTCCAATTGGATCGGCTAACATTACAAATGATATTGCTATTGGCCTTAAAACAGAAGTTGCAATTGCTGAGTCAATTAAAAAACAGCACGGTACGTGCATGTTTGCTAAAACCGAAAAAGATAAAAAAGACCAATCAAGAAAAAAAATTGAAGTTTTTGATAAGTCATCTTCTCTTAATTTTACAAAGAAGAATTTGGTAGATATTATCGAGCCCAGAGTTTCCGAGATTTTAGATTTAGTCCAGAAAGAATTGAAAAAAATTAATCGGCAAGAGTTGCTGCCAGGCGGAGTCGTCCTGACCGGAGGCGGAGCTAAAATTCCAAGAATAAAAGAACTTACAAAAGAAACGCTAAAACTCGCTTGCGAAATTGGAACGCCAAAAGGCATTTTCGGTCTGGAAGATGACCCTGCTTTGGCTACTGTGGTGGGCTTGACGTTGGAGGGGGTTGATTCTGGCGGAGAAGAAGGTATACTGGGAGGTGCTGGGAAAATAGGCTCTGTACTCAAAAAATTTTTTAGAGCCTTCAAACCCTAAGCAGCTTCTATTATGCAACCGATTATAAAAGTTATTGGCGCGGGAGGCTCGGGCTCTAATACCGTTTCGCGTATGGCAAAGTTTGATATTGCCGGTGTTGAGTTGATTGCCGTAAACACTGATGCGCAAGCTCTATATTTTTCCAAAAGCCATAAAAAGGTTTTAATAGGGAAAGATATCACTAAGGGTCTTGGAACCGGCATGGATGCGGATTTGGGTAGAAAAGCGGCGGAAGAATCTAAACAGGAAATTTTAGAAAACTTAAAAGGGGCAGATATGGTTTTCGTGACTTGCGGGCTGGGAGGCGGCACCGGTTCTGGCGCATCGCCAATTATTGCTGAGATTTCAAAAGGTCTTGGCATTTTAACTATAGCAGTGGTTACCACTCCTTTTTCTTTCGAGGGTTTAGAGAGAAAAAAAATAGCCGAAGAAGCCCTCAAAAACTTAAAGGGACCCGGGGTACCCCACGGGTCTTGCCCCGTTGATTCTTTGATAGTTATTTCCAATGACAAACTTTTGAAAGTAATTGACGAAAAAACTACAGTATCAAACGCATTTTTAATTTGCGATGATGTTTTGAGAGAGGCCGTGCAAGCAATCACAGATTTGATTTTAGTGCCCGGAATTATAAATATTGATTTTGCTTCGGTTCTATCTACCATGAAAGATTCCGGCCAGGCGCTGTTCGGCGTAGGAAAAGCATCCGGGGAAAATCGGGCAGTTATTGCGGCGGAAAAAGCAATCAGTTCTCCGCTGTTGGATTTTTCAATTCAGGGAGCTAAAGGAGTTTTGTTTTCTGTTTCGGGAAATGATGTTACTCTAAATGAAATTCAGGAATCAGCTAAAGTTATTACCAAAAATGTCGATCCAAAGGCCCAAATAATTTTCGGCGCAGTAAAGGATAATAATTTGAAGAAGGGTGAAATAAAAATTACAGTAATCGCCACAAAATTGGTATAATATAAAATATGGCAGAACCAATAGGAGAAAACAGAGAGCAACCTTTAGAAGAGAATGAATTAGCGGGATTAGATATTATAGGCGCCGGGGGTAAAGAATCAGGCAGAGAAGCTGAAATAGCGAGGATAGAGGCCGATTATCAACGAAGCATAAAGGACCTAGAATTGGCTCAAGAAGATTTAATTAGCAGATTTGGAATTAATGAGAGGGTGATGAATTCGGTTGAGCGCAAGGTTGAAGCAGCAAGAAAGAGAACAACAAACAGCAAAGGGAAAAAGTTAGAGATGTCAGATTTTAAGGGAAAGGAGAGGCTGGTTTTTCTTCTTATACAAGAGAGGATAAAGGTAGAAGAAGAACATAGCAAAGCTCTGGAAGGACTGATGTTTCCATTATCTCAGGAAAAATAAAAAAAAGTAGAAAGATTTTCTAAAATTTGAAAAACGCCCCACTCGGGGCGTTTTTTTTGTTGACTTAGAATAATTATGTAATAGAATAAGATTAAACGTCTGGGCCTGTAAAGACTGCCAGGGAGAGGAAGTCTTGACGACATGCCATTGGAGCGACCCGAAGAGGCTTGGGTACGGTTTGCGTTTAACGGCCCGCAATAGTGCATCGCTTCATTCTAGTCTGGTAGGTTTAAGGCGGTTTTTCACCCAGAATGTTTTCTAGGACCATAATCGTTCTCCAGATTTCCTCTCCTGTTCCCCGCACCTTCACAACTGCGAAAAGCGCCAGAAGCGCAATTTTCAGAGCCTGCGAGACTTTTCTCAAAGGTTTTTTTATTGATTAAAAAGTTATCCACAGATTCTATATTTACGAGGGGATTTGACAGGGTTCTTGGGTGGAGTAAAATGTAGTAATCTAGACGAATTTAAAATATTAAATAATTTTTTGAAAGAAGGCATTTTAATAAACTTGTTGTTTAGAAATGGAGGGTCCCAGAATTTTTAAACAGCGAGCTTATTCAAAAGCAAATGCCATTTTTTTGTCCCCAAAACATGGAAGCAGAAATAAAAGCAAAAAATAATATTGATAAGGTCAGAAAAAGAGACGGAAGAGTCGTTGATTTTGAGCAGGGAAAAATTGAAGAAGCAATTCACAAGGCAGTTGTTGCAGCAAACCAGGGCGATGGCGAAGTTTCCAAAAAAGTTTCAGAAAAGGTTGTCAGCTTGTTGAACCGCAGATTTAAGAAGGGAGAAGTTCCAGACATTGAGCAGATTCAGGATATTGTTGAAGAGGCCTTGATTTTGGAAGACTTGGTTGAAACAGCTAAGGCATACATTTTATATAGGGAGCAGAGAAGAAGCATTAGAGATGCGGCAAAAGCAGTTGATGAATCTTCAGAAAAAATTGACAGCTATTTAAAAGAGCTTGATTGGCAGGTGAAAGAAAATGCCAACATGACTTTCTCCTTGCAGGGGTTAAACCAGTATGTTGGTTCTTACATTTCTAAAAAATATTGGCTAAATAAAATTTATCCAAAAGAAATAAGGGAGGCCGCAGCCAGCGAAGATTTTCATATTCACAACTTAGAGCTGCTGGCTCCATACTGCGCAGGATGGGACTTGTATGATTTTTTAATAAAGGGATTTGGTGGAGTTTCAGGAAAGATAGAATGCAGGCCTCCAAAGCACTTTAGAACTGCGCTGGGACAACTAGTTAATGTTTTGTTTACTTTGCAGGGAGAAATTGCCGGCGCAAACGCCGTTTCCAACTTTGACACATTGTTGGCGCCGTTTATCAGATATGACCATTTAGATTATAAAGGAGTTAAGCAATCAATTCAGGAATTTTTGTACAACTGCATGGTGCCCACTCGCGTTGGTTTCCAGACTCCATTTTTGAACGTTTCTTTAGACATTAAGCCTGCGGCTTATTTGGCAAAACAGCCCGTAATTATTGGGGGCGAACCGCAAAATGAAGTTTATGGAGATTTTCAGCCGGAAATGGATATGTTTATAAAAGCGTTTTACGAGGGGTTGATGGAAGGAGACGCCTCAGGCAGGCCGTTTACTTTTCCAATTCCTACAGTTTCAATTACTAAAGATTTTCAATGGGATAATCCGAATTTATCAGCAATGTGGGAGGCAACGGCAAAATACGGCATTAATTATTTTTCGAACTTTATTCATTCTGATATGAGTCCGGATGATGCCAGGTCAATGTGTTGCCGGTTAAGACTAGACAACAGGGAATTGTATAAGAGGGGCGGAGGACTATTCGGATCTTCTCCAAAAACAGGGTCAATTGGAGTGGTTACAATAAACCTGCCAAGAATCGGGTACACTTCTAAAACAAAAACAGAATTTTTAAATCGTTTGAGTCACTTAATGCAGCTGGCAAAAGAAAGTTTGGAAATAAAAAGAAAAGCTCTGGATAACTTTATGGAAAAAGGCCTCTATCCTTATTCAAGGCACTATTTGGAGGATATGAAGAAAATGAGGAACACTTATTTTGGAAATTATTTTTCAACAATAGGAATTTGCGGAATGAACGAGGCCTTGATCAACTTTTTAGATGAGGATATTACAACCCCAAAAGGCAAGAAATTTGCAATTGAAGTTTTAGATTTTATGCGAGACACAATGGTGAAATTCCAGGAAGAAACCGGGAATTTGTATAACCTTGAGGCAACTCCGGCCGAAGGCACAAGCTACAGACAGGCAAAAGCGGATAAAGAAAAATACCCGGACATTATTACTTCTGGCACAAAAGAAGTTCCTTATTACACAAACTCAAGCCAATTGCCGGTTGGATTTACCGATGACGTGTTTGAAGCCCTGGATTTGCAAAATGACATACAGACAAAATATACGGGCGGAACTGTTTTGCACATATTTTTAGGAGAGAACATTTCAGATCCTAACATGGCAAAAAATTTAGTTAAGAAAATTTTTGAAAATTACAGTTTACCATACATTACTTTAACGCCGACATTTTCGATTTGTCCTACGCATGGGTATCTTTCCGGCGAACATTTTGAGTGCCCTCAGTGTACAATAAAACAGCCCTGTGAGGTTTATTCAAGGGTGGTGGGCTACATTAGACCAGTTCAGCAGTGGCACAAAGGCAAGCAGGAGGAATATGAAGAGAGAAAAGAGTTTATTGTTCCAGGCGGTACAGTGAAAGAATCGTTAAAAAAAGTAGAAGAAAAAATAACAGCCTAATTTTAAAAATAAAAACACCTTTTAATTAGGGTGTTTTTTTGTTAGAATAAAAACACATTATGGATAGCGAAAATAAAATTTGTCATAATTGCAAGAAGGACTTTGTAATTGAGCCAGATGATTTTGATTTTTACGAAAAAATGAAAGTGCCTGCGCCAACATGGTGCCCGGAATGCAGACAAATGCGACGTTACGCTTGGCGAAACGAGCGTATTTTATACAGGAGGAACTGTGATTTATGTGGTAAAAGCACGGTGACCATTTATTCTCCAGATAAACCCTATAAAGTTTATTGCCCGCCCTGCTGGTGGAGCGACAAATGGTCCGCCCTAGATCACGGACAGGATTTTGACTTTTCTCGGCCGTTTTTTCCACAGTTTCAGGAGTTACAGCTCAAGGTCCCGCGTATCGCGCTCTTAACGAAAAACAGCGTTAACTCCGAGTATACTAATCACTGCAACAACAATAAAAATTGCTATCGTTGCTATAGTGTTTTTGATTCAGAAGACGTGCTTTATTCAAACAATATATGGAAAAAAGGGAAAGATTGCTGCGATTGTTATCATTTGGACGACGGCACAGAGCTTTTATATGAATGCGTGGATTGTTTCCGCTGTTATAAATGCCAATTTGGTATTCAGCTTAGAGATTCAACAGATTGTTTTTATTGTTACGACTGCCGCAATTGCCAGAATTGTTTTATGTCATATAATTTGCGGAATAAGCAATATTGTATTTTTAATCAGCCATATTCTAAAGAAGAATATTCCCGTAAGCTTACAGAATACAAACTGGAAACTTATGAGGGCCGCGAAAAGGCATACGAGTTATTTACAAATTTAATTCAAACTAAAGCATTGCACCGGTTTGCGCAAATAGAAAAATCTGAACGTGTGTCAGGTAATATGATTTTTAATTCAAAAAATTCCGCACACGTTTTTGATGCCGACCGCACAGAAGATTCCAAATTCGCAATTATTTGTCCTGACGTGAAAGATTCCATGGATTCATATCATTTCGGATTTGAAACTGAACTTGTCTATGAATCTCACGCATTAATTCATTCATATAATGTGTTATTTTCTCATTTGAGCTATGACGATTCTCATGTTATGTATTGCGATTCCTGTCATAACAGCCAAAATCTTTTTGGTTGCATAGGAATAAAGCAGGGTGAATATTCTATTTTAAATAAAAAATACTCACAACAAGAATACATTGCTTTGAAAGAAAAAATTATTTCTAAAATGCGAGAAACAAAAGAATTTGGAGAATTTTTTCCGCCACAGCTTTCTCCGTTTGGATATAATGAGACCCAGGGTCAGGTATATATGCCCCTGACAAAAGATGAAGTTCTATTAAAAAAATGGAAGTGGGAGGACATGATTCCGGGAACTTTTGGAAAAGAAACTATAAAGCCGGAAGATATTCCAAATGCGATAGATGATGTTTCCGACACTGTGCTTAAAGAAGCGCTCAAGTGTATTAAATGCTCTAAAAATTATAATGTGATCCAACCAGAACTACAATTTTATAGGCGAGAGAAAATTCCCGTACCACGGCTTTGTCCTGAATGTCGGTATGAGCAGCGCATAGCGCTCCGACCTCCACGTAAACTCTGGAAGCGGCAATGCGTTTGCGACAAGATTCATCCGTATCACAGCGGAAAGTGTCTAAACGAATTTGAAACGAGTTATGCTCCAGATAGACCAGAGATAGTTTACTGCGAACAGTGTTATCAACAAGAAGTATTATAACAAAATTATGATTATTGCGGGATTACAAAAGACAACTTTGATAGATTACCCGGGGAAAATTGCCTGTGTGGTTTTTTTGGCTGGGTGCAATTTTAGGTGTTCTTGGTGCTATTCTTCAGAATTAGTTTTGCCTTTGAAAATTGTTAAGCAACCCAGAATTTCAGAAAAAGAATTTTTTGATTTTTTAAGAGAAAGACAGGGGAAACTGGAGGGAGTTGTAATCTGTGGGGGAGAACCGACAATAAACAAAGATCTCGCGCAGTTTATTGGGAAGATTAAAAACCTGGATTACTCAGTAAAGTTGGATACCAACGGATCTAACCCGGAAATGTTAAAAAATTTGGTAGACGCAAAACTGATAGATTATGTTGCAATGGATATTAAAATTTCTCCGGAAAGCCCTGTTTACAAAAATCTTATGACCGAGGGAATAACTATTGATAAAATAAAAGAAAGCGTGGAATTTTTAAAGGAGGGTAGAGTAGATTTTGAATTTCGCACAACTGTTGTAAACACGGTACACACCAGAGAAGATTTCTTAAAGATAGCAAAGTGGATTGGCGGGCCAAACATTAAGTATTATTTGCAGAATTTTCGAGCAGAAAAAACAATCGACCCGGAATTTGAAAAAATACAACCATTTAAAAAAGAATTTTTGGAAGAAATTGTGAAAGAAATTTCTCCTAATTTTAAAGAGTGTAAAGTTAGATGACTCCGTCTAAGGTATTATTTTTTCTTTGTATCGCGTTTGTAGCTGGAATACTTTTAGAATCTATAGTTAAAATCCCGCAAATTTTTGTTTGCGGGATTTTTGTTTTAGGAATTGTTTTAGTTTTTTCGTCGTTTTTTTACAAAAAGCTAGGTTTTGTAATTGGGTTTTCTTTTTTATTGCTGGCAATGGGGATTTTACGAGTGCAGATTTCTGAATTTAACATTGCAAATGACAAGTTGAGCCAGCTCAATGGAAAGGGGCCAGTTGTTTTAACCGGCACAATTATTAATGAGCCGGACGTTAGAGATACGACACAAAATCTTAAGGTTCAAATTACAAAGTCCAAAAGCACGGTTTTGGTGACAGCTAAAAAATACCCTGATTTTAAATATTTAGATGAAGTAAAACTTACCGGGAAATTAGAGGCGCCCATGGAGACTGATGATGGGGCACCCTCTGGGTCTTATAAAAATTATTTGATGAAAGACGGAATTTATTCTGTAATGAATTTTCCCAAGGTTGAGCTAATATCAGAAGAACACGAGTATAATGTTCTTTCCTATTTGTACGAAAAAGTTTTGTTTTGCAAACAAAAGATACGGGAAAGCATACAGAACAATTTTCTGCCTCCACAGAGTTCAATTTTAGAAGGCACTATTTTAGGAGACAACGGGGCCATGACCAGCGATTTGAAAAATAAATTAAATATAACCGGACTCCGCCATGTTATTGCTGTTTCCGGCACGCATGTTGTTATTTTAGGTTCAATTATTATGTCGCTTTTGCTGGCTTTAGGTTTTTGGAGAACCCGGGCTTTTTATGTTGTTGTAATCTTTATCTGTGTTTATATTGTTTTGACCGGCTTGCCCGCATCCGGAGTAAGAGCGGGAATTATGGGCGTTTTATTCCTTTTATCGCAGAAAATGGGACGGCAGGCCATGAGCTCTAGAATAATAACTTTGGCCTGCGCAGTAATGCTTTTGATAAATCCGTTGCTTTTGGTTTACGATGTTGGTTTCCAGCTTTCTTTTCTTGCTGTTTTGGGCCTTATTTATTTAGAGCCCATTATCAAAAGATTTCTGCTATTTTTGACAAAAGATAAGGGAAAAGACTTGTTGGGCATTGCTTCTGCAACTTTTGCCGCGCAAATTTTTACTTTGCCGATTATGGTTTATAACTTTGGAAATATATCCTTTGTCTCGCCAATTACTAATCTTTTAGTCTTGCCCATAGTTTATTGGCTGATGGTTTTTGGGTTTTTGGCTTCAATAATCGGAATTTTCTCTAGTGTTTTGGGATGGATTTTATCAGTACCTTGCTGGTTTTTATTAACATATTTCGTAAAAGTGATAGATTTTTTCTCACAGCCCTGGGCCATGAAAACCATACAAAACACACACTGGATTTGGCTAGTCATATTATATTTTGTGATTATTTTTTTTACAGGTTTTTTGAACAGAAAGTATCGTCAAGAATTTTTGTAAAAAAAAGAGCCCTGCACCTTGCTCTTGTGGAGTTTGGTGCAGGACATAATTCGCGTTCTATGGGAACATTCTTCTGAGCCTGCTGAGCGGAATAGTGAGTCGATGCCGTAGACCTGATTTTGGTGTCGATCTTGTCATAAGGTCATCGAAAGTGAGCTTGGTCATGCTCGCGTCGGTGAACCTTCCGAAATACGCCTCGACCCTTATCTCTGGCATGTTCAAGATTCTGCTAATTTCTTCTGCGGCTCTGCGCAGATCAGCAGCAACCCTTTCCTCTTTTGGGTCAGGGTGTTCCGTCACTTCGAGGTAGTAGTGGCAGTCTTGGTGGCCCAAGAATATGAACCGCTTTATCGTTGTTTTCCCATCGGGACCACGGTTGTTTTTGACGAGGCGTTTGGCCTGGTTCACCATGAAGTAAAAATCGGTGACAGACTCCTTTTGATGAGCTTTCGACAGTGGACCATGCGCCAGCGCTGCCGCTCCTCCCATAACCATTGTTTGTTGGTAGTCGCGGCCAATCTCTAGTCCCAGCTCTTTCCGGAGAAATTGCCGGAACGCCCGCGGGCATCTTGTGTCTGAGCAATCGAAAACAATTGCTGTCACGTTTCTTTTCATGATAATCGGGTACGTAAATCCGTTCACAGTGAGGTCCTTTTTTCAACGAACTGTTTTCTGTTTTGTGTTAATACCAAGAATTGGCACAACAAAAGTATATTAACACATTTTTAAAGTATTCGCAATAGCAAAGAGTTGGCTCTTGAATACTGCCCTCATTTCCAATTATAATGGATATAATATGAGCATAGAAAAACAACCCAAAAAAGCCAATGGCCCTGAGCGAAGCCGAAAGGTTTGGGTGGTGGCCGCGGACATGGGTTATGGCCATCAGAGAACAGCCTATCCATTAAGGGATGTTGCTTTTGGGGGCGAGGTTATTAATGCCAATAGTTATAATGGAATTCCCAAAAAGGACAGAAGATTTTGGCAACAAACGCGCTCTTTGTATGAATTTATTTCAAGATTTAAAAGGATTCCTTTTTTAGGAAATTTAGCATTTTCTGTATTGGACAGATTCCAAAAAATTCTGACATATTACCCTAAAAGAGATTTGTCTAAACCGGATATTTCTTTGAAAAATATTTTTTACTTTGTCAAAAGAGGGTGGGGAAAAGATTTGGTAGAAAGGTTTGAAAAGAATCCTTTACCCATAGTGTCCACTTTTTTTACTCCGGCCTTTATGGCAGAGGAAATGAAATATCCCAACGACATTTATTGCGTAGTTTGTGATGCCGATATTTCCAGAGCTTGGGCATCTTTGAATCCTAAAAAGAGCAAAATTAAATACTTTGTGCCCAATTCGTGGACTCGCGATAGATTAAAACTTTATGGCGTAAGTCCTAAAAATATTACCCTGACCGGTTATCCTCTGCCTAAAGAAAATTTAGGCAAAAATTTGGAAATTTTGAAAGAAGACATGAAAAATCGCCTTTTAAATTTAGATCCCGATAAAAGATACAGGAAGCTGTACGGTCCCCTTATTAAGGATATACTGGGAAAATTGCCGGAAAAATCAGATCATCCCCTTACAATCATGTTTTCTATAGGGGGAGCCGGAGCTCAGAAAGAAGTGCCCTTGTATGCGGTAAAAAGTTTGAAGGAAAAAATTAAAAACCGGAAATTGAGATTTATTATTGCCATTGGCGTTAGAGAGGAATTAAGAAAATATTTTGCCGAAAATATTAAGGATTTGAAGCTAGACGGATGGGTACATATTCTTTCTGGAGTTACTACGGATGAATATTTCAAAACATTTAATGAAGCTCTTAGAGAAACCGATGTTTTGTGGACAAAACCATCGGAGCTTTCTTTTTATGCAGGGCTGGGCATTCCTATAATTATAGCGCCCCCAATTGGTTCTCAGGAGGATTTCAACAAAAAGTGGCTGTTGCATGTTGGAGCCGGCATATCTCAGGAAAATCCAAAATACACCGATCAATGGTTCTGTGACCTTCTGAATGCCGGAGATTTGGCCGAGCTAGCCATGCAAGGGTTTATAGAAATAGAAAAAATGGGAACTTATAACATTGAGAAGATAATAGGCGATAATAAGTAACAAAGATGCGAAAGTTTTTAAAAATATCCGTTATTTTTTTAATAATAATTCTAGTTGTGCTGGCAATTGTTTTTTGTTATTTTTTTGTCGGGACGGCTCCGGCTGCGAAAAATATAGTTTGGGGAGCTGATTTTTCGCAGATGCAGGCACAATCATTGGGACTAGATTGGAAAGAAACCTATTCGGCCATAATGGATGATTTGGGCGCGAAAAATATAAAACTTCACACCCAGTGGGACTGGGTTGAGGGTCAAAAAAACACATATTTTTTTAATGATATAGATTGGCAGTTGTCAGAAGCAAAGGCCAAAGGAGTAAAAATAATATATGTTGTGGGTATGAAAAGCGGGCGCTGGCCGGAATGTCATATACCGACTTGGGTGGATGATTTATCAGAGCAGCAGCAGAAAGACGCTACGCTAGATTATATTAAGGAAACTGTGCAAAGATACAAAGATAACGAAGCCATTACTTATTGGCAGGTCGAGAACGAACCGTTATTTTATTTTGGAAACTGTCCTGAATGGTATTACAAAGACGCCAATTTTTTAAAACAGGAGGTGGCTCTCGTAAAATTGCTGGATCCTTCAAGAAAGGTGATTATTTCTGATTCTGGCGAGGGGTCCATGTGGTTTGGCGCCGCAAAAGTGGGGGATATAATTGGAACTACCATGTACAGAGAAGCTTGGGCCCATATATCGGACAATTTTGGGTTTTCGTTCCGTTATTCATTTCCGCCGGTTTACTATTTGAGAAAAGCCATGCTTATTAAAGAAATTTTCGATAAAGACGTGATTTGTATAGAGTTGCAGGCTGAACCATGGGTTTTTAAGCCCTTTTATGATGTTCCCTTAGCCGAGCAGGCAAAAACAATGAATCCAGAAATATTTTCGAGCAATGTTGAGTACGCAAAGAAGACTGGGTTGGACAAATTTTACTTTTGGGGAGTAGAATGGTGGTATTGGATGAAGGACAAACAAAATCAGCCACAGATATGGAACGAAGCCAGACAATTATTTAATAATTAGCAGTTGATTGAAAAAAGATATGTCTAATCCAGAAATAGGCTCACGTGAGCCAGAAGAAACCCAGCAACAGGCGGAAGCGCGAAACCTGCAGGAAGCGCTTGAAGACAAGGGTTTTGTAGAAACACACGTTGCTGAAGTCCAGACAAGAAAAGCTCCATTAAGAGGCGCTGGAAATCCTGAACTTAAAAGAGGAGAGATTTTTCGGTTTGAAAGAGGACAAATATTAAAAGGCTACAAAATTTTGCGAGAGCAAATCAGAGAAGCAAAAGAGAGAGGGGAAGACACGACAGAAAAAAGGATTCTTTTGAAGGAAATTAGAGATCAGGCCAAAGTTTTGGAAAAAAACCTAGATGAAATAGAACGGCAGTGCTACGAAAATGTTAGAGTAATAGATGTTGATACTGAATTTGGGAAGTTTGCCGTTCCGGTAGTTGAATTAGATTTAAGAAAAAAAGAGGATAAAGAATCAAAAAAAGACGATAGGACTCCCTATTTCTTTATCCCGGGCATGCCGACAGCAGATTTTCATAACAGTGTTGCTGTATCCATGGCAATGGCATTAGAGGGAAACAGAGTATTTGTGCCAATAGACATTGAACAATCACCCTCGGGAAAACCGGAAAATTTTAGAGAAATGTTAAAGGAACGCGGGGATTTAGGAATACATGCGGAAGTTTTTAAGCAAATAATCAGGGCTGTGGGTTTGGATAAAGTTAATGTAATGGGGCATTCTTTTGGAGCCACTATTGCTCTTGAGCTTGGGACAGACCCCGATTTTAAGGAACTACAAGATTTAGTAATTATGGAGCCTTTGGGTATAGAAGAAAAGGGCGTTGTAAAGCTAGCAGCACAATTTGGTTTTAGCCAGTCATTGTTAAAGTTTTTGCCGTATGCTGAACAAAGGATTAAAGTAGCTAAAGGAGTAAATACAAAAGCCCGTGGCGACAATGCTTTGTATCTTCAAGATGTCCAAATAATAGCTAAAGAACTTTATCCAGTTGAAAAATTAAGCCAAATAAAACCAAATGGGCGATTTCAGGTTTGGTTTGGAACAGACAGCCCGATAATGAATGTTGACAAACTGGAAGAAGCCTTCTTGGGCGCAGAGGAGTTAAGGGGGCAAGATCCTAATGCTTCGCCGCTGGAAATTTATGAAGTTGATGGGGGAGAACACATGTGGCCAGTTAGAAACGCCTTAGGTCTTGCAAGAATGCTCGCAGGGGGAAGATCCGGAGAGCAAATTACGCACGTTAACACCAAAGATTTAAAAAATTCTGCCATGGCCGGGATAATCCAAGGTAAAATAAATAAAAATATTAAGTAGGATTTTATGGATATAAAAATAGTAAAAAACAGATATTTAAATGCGGTGCTGCTGTTGATGTTGGGGTCAGCCATAGTTCACATGGTTATCTTGTTTTTTTGGGCAATCAAAGAGGGAAGTCTTTATGTTCTTAATTATTTTAACATTCTGGACGTAGATTTATTCTATCCTAATATTTTTGATAGCTTTTGGGGCAACGTTTTTTCGTTTGTCTTTGCAGTTATAATTTATTTGATTATTTTGAAGACTAATAAAACAGAATAAGTATGCAAAAAAAGAGGGTTCTAATTTTACACGGACAGCCTGGAATGGGCCACTTAATGCCCGCTAAAGCCGTTGTCGAGGCGTTTTCAATAAAATATCCGGAAATAGAAGTGAAAAATGAAGACGCTTTTGCGTTTTTTTCTGACATACTAAGATACCGGTATTCTCCTTTTTATAACCTTATAGTTTTTAAAGCTCCAATACTTTTTAAATTATTTTACGATGGTTACAATTATTCGGCGATTAGAGCAATTTACGAATTAGTAACATTGCTTTTTACCAAAAAACATAAGCTGGTTACTTTTATAGAGGACTTTTCTCCAGATTTTATATTAGCTACAAATCCCGTTCCTTTACAGATGTTGTCATTGATAAAAAAGAGAGAAATAACAGATATTCCTTCGGGAAACGTCTGTACAGACTTCGGGTTCCATTCTGTTTGGTACGACAAAAGCATTAATTATTATTTTGTCGCAAACGATTTTATTAAAAAGTCATTTATTAAACAGGGAGCTAGCCAAGATGTTATAAAAATTACTGGTATTCCAGTTGCCCAAAAGTATGTACAACTGCCGGACCGGCAGAAAATTTTAGCTGATTTGAATTTTGATCCCTCTTATCCTATATTATTAATTATAGGAGGACAATTACAGTACCGGGAATTGAAAGGCATTATTTTAGGAATTAAAAAGCACAATAAGCGCGCGCAGGTTATACTTGTGGCCGGCCGTGATAAAAAGTTGCAGAAGAAATTAAGAAATTCAAGACTAAAGAATGAAGCAGGCGTTAAAATTTTTAATTTTGTAAACAATCTGCAAGAATATATGTCGGTTGCCGACCTCGTTTTGTCAAAAGCCGGAGGTTCAACAGTTGCAGAATGCTTAGTTATGGGTTTGCCGATGATTTTTAACAGAATAATCCCTGGACAAGAGACAGATAATGTTAATTATTTAGTTAATAGCGGAGCAGGAGTGAAAGCAGTCGGAGTGAAAAAAATTGTTGAAAAAGCTGTTGATTTGTTAAATCATAGAGAAAAGCTGGCCGAAATGAAAGAAAATTGTAAAAAAATTGCAAAACCAGATGCCGCCTCCGACATAGCTGATTTTGTGGCATCAAAAATATTGCAAATAAATAATTAAGAATTTATATTCTATGTATAACCTGCCAAAATATAACTTAGAAGAAATTAAAACTAAAGCTGCAAAAATATTTAAAAATAGGATACTTTGGGACGCTGTAGTCTTAATTATTGTCGGGTGCATAATTGGCTTTGCCGGAAGTATGGCTGTTTCGCATTATTTCCCGTCGCAAACGCAGGCCTTTTTACAATATTTCAAAGTGCCATCGTTTGAGTTGCCGAAGACCAGCAGCCAATCAACAGCCAGCCAATATGTTTCCAGTATTTCGTATGAGCAGGCAATAATTGATGCGGCAAAAAATGCCTCCCCCTCTGTGGTTAGCATTGTTATTTCCAAAAACGTTCCTGTTTATGAACAGCAATTTATAAACCCTTTTGGCGATTTAAGCCCGTTTGATTTTCAGATTCCTCAACAGGTTCAAAAGGGAACGCAATATCAGGAAGTAGGGGCGGGTTCCGGGTTTATAGTTTCAGCTGACGGTTTGGTTCTAACAAACAAGCATGTTGTTTCAGACAAACAGGCAGATTACACCGTTTTTACAAATGACGGCCAAAAATATTCAGCCAAGGTTTTAGCCATAGATCCAGTTCAAGATTTAGCTGTAATAAAAATTGAAAATTCTGATAAAACGTTTCAGCCCGTAACTCTGGGGGATTCCTCGGGCATACAAATAGGCCAGACGGCAATTGCTATTGGAAACGCCTTGGGGCAATTTTCCAATACAGTATCTGTTGGAGTGGTTTCCGGACTTCAAAGAACGATTTCTGCCTCTGACCAGGCAGGCTCATTCTCGGAAACCTTAGAAGGAATTATTCAAACAGACGCGGCCATTAACGCGGGAAACTCCGGCGGGCCGTTGCTGAACTTGAAAGGAGAGGTAATTGGAATTAATACTGCCATGGCGCAGGGAGCCCAAGGAATCGGTTTTGCAATTCCCATTAATATGGCCAAAAAAGATATTGACCAGGTTGTAAAAACAAATAAAATTGTTTATCCGTTTTTGGGAGTAAGGTATGTTTTGGTTGATGAGAAGGTTAAACAAAAATATAATTTATCTGTAGATTACGGAGCTTTAGTTCTAAAAGGCAGTAACGGAGAACTGGCAGTGACTTCTGGGTCTGCGGCAGAAAAAGCCGGAATCAAGGAAAAAGATGTTATTTTATCAATTAATGGAGAAAAAATAACTACAAAAAATTCGATGGCATCGATAATCCAGAAATTTAATGCAGGAGATAATATTACTTTGCATATTTTACGGGATGGCAAAGAACAAGACATAAGTGTAACATTGGGCGAAAGAAGTTCATAACCCTGCCTGCCGGCAGGCAGGTATTGACACCATTTTTAATTCTGCTAATATATAGACATATGCAAAATCAAACCACCCGAATTCACCCAGTCAAATTGCCCAAAGGGCAAATTTCGCTTGAGGCGAAATTATTTGACCGGGTAAACAACTGGTTTTATTTCTTCTTTGCTTCTTTAAGAGAGAGGTTGATTTGAGCATTTAATTAAACAAATTAAAAATTCAAATGAGCTTCCCTCTAGGGAAGCTTTTGTTTTTTGACAACACGTATCTTAGTAATAGGAAAACAGGGGGAATTGACCATGAACGGAAACAGGAAAATCTTGGTTCTTGACGCTTTCACAAACGGCCACGAAGCAGCGCTTGCCTTCATTCGGAAGCAAGGTTGGAATGAGGCAGAGTGTGAGATTGTCTTCTGTGGCACTCACGCCAATGTGTTAAAGCGGCTCATTGAGGGACGGGCTTACGCTGTCGTTCCTATCCGCAACACAATCGCCGGCGAAGTCACGGAAGTGACGAAGAACATCATGGGGTTTCGTGAGGCTGGGTATGATTTACAAGAGCGAGATCGGCTTGATCTCCAGATCAACCATTGTCTTCTGGCTCCTCAGCACGTCGTTCGAGCCGAAGA
>Ga0247841_10006334_pt1 | contig 18371 bp, 8 predicted proteins | sample LaCruzMarch2015__2_FD_192410 | JGI IMG/M metagenome (GOLD analysis project Ga0247841, IMG submission 192410) | Freshwater microbial communities from meromictic Lake La Cruz, Castile-La Mancha, Spain - LaCruzMarch2015_18m | ecosystem: Environmental > Aquatic > Freshwater > Lake | place: Spain... | reverse complement strand
TTTTGACAGTAAACGGAACAAAATCCATTTTAACTGCTTCGTACATTGGCTCCAAAAGTCAATCACAAACAGTCGGAAATTCAACTCAATTTACTTTTGAACTTGAATCCGCAGTTACAGAATTGGGCGAAGTTGTTGCTGTGGGATATGGTAATATGCGCAAAAGTGATATAACCGGATCGGTAAGCTCTGTAAAAGTAAAAGATTCAGAAACGACACCCACCATATCGGTCGATCAGATGTTAAAGGGTAAGACTTCCGGTGTCTATGTTAACACTGCAAGTTCCGAACCGGGTGGGACTGCAACTGTTCGTATTCGTGGAGTAAACTCATTAAGTGCTAACAATGATCCACTTTATGTGGTTGATGGTGTGCCAATGGAAAATGTTGGAAGTGGTTCTGATCCTTTTAACCGGGCACAACAAAAAACCAATCCACTGGCTTATCTTAGCCCTCAGGATATTTTAAGTATAGAAGTATTAAAAGATGCTTCTGCTACTGCCATCTATGGATTTCGTGGAGCAAACGGAGTAGTTTTAATTACAACTAAAAGCGGTGATGCAGGAATTGTAAAAGTAAATATTACTTCATCGTTGAGTATGTCAACTATACGCAAGAAAATTAACATGTTGAATGGGCCGGACTATGCACGTTACAGAAATGAAGTTCGTTTACGTGATGGATTACCAATTATTTATGGAAATACAGAGGCTTCGGCACCCGAAAATTTGCTCTGGATTGACTGGCAAGATGCTGTTCTTCAGACAGGCATTTCAAATAACTCCCGAATTTCGCTTAGCGGCGGTACAAAAACTTCCAATTATTACTTGGCTGCGGGTTATGATGCAAATCAAGGAATTGTCAAGAATACAGATTTTAATCGTGGTGATATTCGGTTTAATTTCAACACCGATTTAAGCAAGACTATTAAATTGTCATTCAATATGGGAGCATCCAGCATTGCTAGTAAAATGATGCAAACTACCGGCGATGATGGTAAAGCCAACACGAGCGCTATACGGTCTATGTTAAGCAAAATCCCATTATTAACCATAGTTGCAGATGGCACAAATGACTCAGAGCAGAATTTTAATTTGCCTACATCGTGGATTACTGATTATAAAGATGATTTGACAGAGAATAATGTTTCTAGCAAATTAGGATTAAGCTTTCAGATAAATAAAATATTAAGGTTTGAAACCAAAGGAAGTTATAACTTTAAACAAAATGAAAGATTTAAATATTATAAAAGAACATTAAGTGCCGGAGGAAACGGAGGTACGGCTGGTTTTTCAAGCTTACGATATACCGGAATTAATTGGGATAATTTATTGCACATTGATTTGCCGATAAACAAAAACAACAGATTATCGGGTGTAGCAGGTGTTGAATACAGTAATAGTGAATTTAGAACGTTGAGTACAGCAAGTTCCAATTTCACAGATGATGTCCTTGGATACGAAGCATTTGGAAGTGCAACTATAAGTACACCATTGCTTAAAAACCACAGTCAGGTAAATTTGTTTTCTTATTTGGCACGGTTAAATTATAGTTTGTATAATAAATACATTATAACTATTACAGGAAGATATGATGGATCCTCAAAATTTGCACCGGGTCATAAATGGGGCCTTTTCCCTTCGGCAGCAGTAGCCTGGAGAGCCAAAGAAGAAATTTTTCTAAAAGATGTAGAGGCAGTTTCCAATCTTAAACTCCGTTTAGGATGGGGGCAAACCGGAAATCAGGGTATTGGGGCGTATGCCACATTGGCTCGTTACGGTCCTTATAGTTCATGGCAACCTTTTTACCCTTATCAGGGTTCAACTGCTGCAGCATATCCGTTACAATCAATATCTAATCCGTATTTAGGCTGGGAAAAACAGGAACAAATAAATGGAGGCATCGACATAGGTGTGTTAAAAGACAGACTTAGCTTTTCGATAGATGCATACTATAAATATAGCCATGACATGCTAATTAACAAAGAATTACCGCCATCATCCGGTATCGGAAGTACTATGGTTAATTTTGGTTCTATTGAAAATAAAGGGATTGATTTTTCACTAAATGCAGTAATTATCAATCAAAAAGATTTTAAATGGTCTGCAGATGGAAATTTATCAATCTATCGGAATAAAATTTTAAATCTTGGGTTACCTGTTTCCAGTTATGGATATGTTCAATTCTGGGGTGGAAATATACAACCAATCGGAGATTTACAACAACCGGCTAATACTTTCATTGAAGGTCAACCAGCAGGATTGTTCTGGGGTTATAAAACGGCAGGTGTGTACCAAAATCGGGAACAAATAAACGCATGGACTTCAAAAACACAAACTGCTGACTTGACAAAGTATTATTTCGGGGGTACTGCAAAACCGGGTGATATAATTTATGTGGATAACAATGGTGATGGAGTTGTTACGGCAGCTGATTACACTATCATTGGAAATCCAAATCCGGAGTTTACCTGGGGTTTCAATACTAATTTTAGTTACAAACAATTGTCTTTGGCAATAGCTGTAGTTGGAGTTCAGGGCAAAGATGTTTTCAATGCTAACCTCAACCGTGAAGATCAAATGGCTGGTGGTATTTACAATATCCGTCAGGATGCATGGAACGGTCGCTGGCAAGGTGAAGGAACCAGTAACACATTTCCTGCTGCTACAACTAGTCAAAAAACGAATCAGATGAGTGACCGACTGATAGAGGATGCCAGCTTTGCTCGCTTGGCAAATGTAACACTAAGTTATATGATTAAATTTGGTAAGAACTTCCCATTAAAAGATACAAAGATTTTTGTTACTGGTAATAACTTATTGACATTGACCAAGTATCGCGGGTTCGATCCCGAGGTAGATAGTTTTGGCGGAAGTTCAATGATTGTTGGTGTTGATAATAATTCTTATCCATCGTCTCGTTCTGTGATTTTTGGTCTAAACATAAACTTCTAATTCTAAAAGCTATATGAAACTTATCAGAGATATATTAATAATCAGCATATTGATTGGAATTACGAGTTGTAATGAAATTCTCGATGAACCAATCTACAGTTTTAAAACGACATCGAATTCATTCTTAACTGAATCGGATGCTTTTATAGCCATAACCAATTGCTACTTTCAATTAGATTCTTATCTTATGTATTCACAGCAATACTGGAGAATGTTGGAAACGGGAAGTGGAGGAATAACCCGCGCCAGATATGTAACAGGAAATGACGATATTGAGTTAATAGCTAAAAAATATTTGAGTACCAATAACAGTGTATCCGATTTATGGACAGGTCATTATCTAGTTATAAATACCTGTAATGACGCATTGGAAGGTGTTTCGGAGATGAATAATATCAAACCTGAAGTGAAAAATTCAGTTATGGGTGAAGCATTATTCCTCCGATCAATGCAATATTTTAATATGGTCAGAATCTGGGGCGGTCATATTCCATTACGGTTGAGTTCTACAAAAGGGTTGGGAAATGCCTATAGTGGACCATCTACTGAAGAAGCAATTTACACACAGATTCTTTCAGATTTAAAGACAGCAGCACAATTAATGCCTGCAACCCAAACATTGAAAGGCCGTGCGACCAAAGGAGCCGCTAATGCGTTGATTGCTAAAGTGTATTTAACAATGGGGTCGATGAAAAAATATGGAGAAAAGTATTCCAGCATAGAAGACAAAAGGTTTGATTTTGTGACAAACCCAGATGCTTGCTACGACTCAACCAGAGTTTATTGCCAAAAAGTAATTGGACTTTACACATTACTAAACGATTATGCTTCACAATTTGTAGTTGCTTCAAAAAACTCATCTGAATCAATATTTGAAGTTCAGTTCACTACAGGAGTTAGAGGGTCAGGGAATCAGATAGACGCTTATGTTTGTCCATATACTTACGGAAGTTGTTTTTCTCTTGGTTATGGAACTCACCGCCTGACAAAAAAACAATATAACGATTTTAATACTGCTCATCCGGGCGATTATCGTCTTGAATCTTCAATATTTGGAGGATTTATTGGTCGATTTTCGCAATATACCGCTGCTGGCGTTGCAAGTAATACAGGCGATATAAAAAAGGATTCAATATTTGTCTGGCCAAATCCTAAAGCTTCAACAAATGAAAAATGGCCTTATTTGTATAAATTCCGCGACCCGGCAGGAACTGCAGCCAACCAACATGGAAATAATTTTATTTATCTCCGCTATGCCGATGTATTGTTAATGGCAGCAGAAGCTGAAAATGAAATTGGAAATACCGAAACAGCTTGTGGATATGTAGATCAGTTAATGGCTCGTGCCAGAAAAGCAAATGGAACGCCGCGTACAATTCCGACTGACTGGACGGGTACTGGTCTATCGAGAGACCAATTCAGATTGAATATTTGGAATGAAAGACATTTCGAATTGCTGGGTGAGGTTCATTTATGGTACGATTTAGTTCGAACAGGTCAGTATGCAGCTTATCTGAAAGATCATAATGATAATTATTATACTCCGTTCCCTACAAGTGAATATGAAATGCCATTTCTCGAAAGGAATATCTTATTCCCGATACCAAATAATGAGTTAAATCAAAATAACTTATTAACTCAAAATTATGGATATTAATAATTTAGCTCATTAACAAATATATAATGAAAAATATGAAAAAACAATTTTCAGTACTAAGTGTAATTTGTTGCGCAATGACTGTGATTGCAGTTATATTAAGTTCTTGCGTTGACGAAACAAATGATAAACCGACTTCTTCTTTTGTAATGACTAAGGACAATGTCACATTTGTGTTTCCAGATACTACGGTTGAAATGAAAGGCGACATAATGACCCTTCAAAAAATAAAATCGGTAGTAAGTTCTGTTATGCCTGTATATTATCAATATGGTTTGTTTGTGGATTCAGTATCCGGACCGGTTGCATCATCAATTCTTCTGTCAGCAACAACTCCGCTAATAAAGCTCACTACTACAGGTTTTAAAACTGGTCAATTTATATTTGATAATTCAAGTACGAAATTTTTACCAGGTGATTATCAGGTTTATATGGGTGCTCTAACACTGGAAGGTAGAACCTACTTTAGAAATAATCCTATTAAAGTAAAAATTACTCCCGGATTCTCGACAACCCTGTTGTCTAAAATTATGACGTTGAATTATCCTGTAGGGGAATCTGTTTCAGTTGAGGGTTCGTTTTATGTGAATGGATATTATATGAAAGATCAGCCAATTACAGTAACTTCCAGTTCCTCCGATTTTCTGATTTCTGCAACTACCGGAACCGGTTTTGTCGGTTCAACATCATTGACAATTACACCAACTATTGATTTGAATTACAAAAAAGTGTATGTGAGAATGAAATCTGGTGTGGCAGTAGGTGACTCGTTGATGGGTAAAATCACAGTTGAATCGGCTGGTAAAACCACTGTACTACTCGATGTAAAAGGGAAAGTATTACCATTGAAAATAGTTTCGACATTTTTGACATTAACAAATCTCGATTATAATGCTGGTGCTGGTCCATCTTTTGATAAATCGTTTACTGTTAGTGGCGATTTAACGTCAAATCTGGTGGTAACTCCTCCGGCTAATTTTGAAATTGCCAAAGAGTTAGGTGGCGTTGTTGGCGCATATAGTAGTAATCCGATGACTATTAATAAAATAGCCGGTGGTTTGGTGCTGCCTACAATTTTACACGTCCGATTGAAGAAAGATTTAGTTGCCGGTTATTATACTGGTGATGTTACACTCGTTTCTACCGGAGCCACAACTTTGAATGTGGCAGTTAAAGGTACTGTCTATTAAGAATATAAACTTAAAAAAAGAGTTTGTTTCCGTTTTTTAAGAAGCAAACTCTTTTTTGTTTCAATCGCAATTTAGTTTCATACTAATATCACTAACTTTGTTGAAATTTCAACTAAATAATGAAAATATGCTCAGAAATATTTCAAAACTAAGTTTTGTACTTTTCTCAATCATCTTGTTTCCAACTAATTCTGTTAGTCAAGTCACACTTAAATCATTATTTGTAAATCCGCCAGAGGCTGCAAAACCACGTGCTTACTGGGTTTGGGGACAAGGGAATTATGATTATACTCGCATAAGTGAAGAATTGAAAGCATTTAAAGAGGCAGGAATGGCCGGCGTGGATATTTACGATATGGGGATTGATGACCCATATAATATTATTCCTCACGGACCAGCTTATTTTAGCAATGAACAGCTTGATGGTGTTGCTTACGCCATGAAAGAAGCAAAAAAACTAGGTCTGAAAATGGGCATATCTGTTTCAAATGGTTGGAATGCCGGGGGTGATTGGACACCTATTGAAGAACGCTCGATGAACATGCTTTTCTCAAAGGACACACTACAAGGGCCAATCAAAATCAGCAAACTTCGTTTCCCTTTTATACCATTGGATTTTGCGAAAATTTACGGAAAATATAAATTGTATCCTACTTTCGATGCAGATGGTTTTCCTGAGTATTACGAAAATGTCAGCCTGGTAGCTTATCCGCTTAATAATAAAGGTATTATAAGCGATTTAAAGGATGTCATCAGCTTTGATGCTTCAAAAATCAAAGGGAATACCGTTGACATTCAGATTCCCGAAGGGAAATGGGTTTTATTACGTTCGGTAGTAACACCAATGGGTCAAAAATTATGGGCAGCAGGACGCGATTCAAAGGGTTATATCATGGATCATTTCTCGCAGAAAGCCACCAAAAATCATCTCAACTACCTTTTCGACAAATTGGAAGCACGCGCGGGAAGCCTGAAAGGAAGTTCCATGGAACGATTTTACCTTGCCAGTTTTGAATCGGAAGCTGCTGTTGAATGGACACCAACTTTATCGGAATATTTCTACAAACTCAATGGTTACCATATCGAACCTTTTATTCCGGCACTTTCGGGACAAAAGGTTATTGACGATGAAACTACTCAACGATTTATTCATGATTATCGGTATACAATATCAGAAATGTTTGTGACGAATCATTACCTTCAGGCTCGACAGATATGTCACGACCACGGAATCGAAATTGCCTCTGAATCCGGAGGCCCCGGGCCACCTCTGCATCGTGTTCCGACTGAAGATGCAAAAGCGCTTGGAGCGGTAGATGTTATGCGTGGCGAATTTTGGAACATGACCAATATGACCAAAGATGCACGGGGTGGTGATTTGCTTTCGGTAATAAAAAATATTGCCAGCGCTGCACACATTTACGGGCATAAAGTAGTTGAAATGGAAGCGTTTACCAGTCAAGGTAAACATTGGAACGAAAATCCATTAATGTTCAAAAAGTTAGCTGATTATGCCTTTTGTAATGGTATGACGCGAGTAATTTATCACACTTCGCCTCATAGTCCCAAAGAAGCCGGAGTTCCGGGTTGGAGCTATGGAGCCGGAACACATTTCTCATCTAACCTTAGCTGGTGGTCGTTTGCAAAAAATCTGAACGAATACTTTGCGCGAATCAGCGCTTTGCTCCAGCAAGGCAATTTCCTGGGGGATGTGGCATACTACAAAGGAGAAGAAGTTCCCAATTTTAGTATTGGTTACAAATACGAAAAGGAAGGACTTGGAGCTGGATATGATTATGATGACTTAAATACCGATATTTTACTGAAAACTTCGGAAGTGGTGGACGGAAAAATTAAACTTCCGAGCGGAATGACCTATTCTGTGCTGGTTTTGAAAGATAATGGACGTATGAATATAGAAGTCCTGCGCAAAGTAGAAGAACTTATATCGAAAGGTGCAACTGTAATTGGAAATAAACCAACAAAGGTTTTCGGATACAATAATTATGTTCAACGCGAAATAGAATTAAAACAACTGGCTGATAAAATATGGGGCGCAAAACCAGCTAAAAAGCAAATCAGAAATTATGGCAAAGGTCAAATCGTGAGTGGTTATACCGAGCGCGATATGCTTACTTCAAAAGGAATTCTACCTGATTTTTCGTATACAATTTTACCCAAAAGTTCGAAGTTGGATTATATTCACCGTTCAACAGAAACAGAAGAAATATACTTTGTACGCAATATGGATTCCATTCCGGTTTCCACTCAAGTTAATCTACGGGTTAAAGGTTTGCAACCTCAGTTATGGAACCCAATAGATGGTTCTATTACTCATCTTGCTGTTTATGCCGACAGCAAAGAAGGTACTATTTTACCTCTGGAAATGGATGCTTTTGGTTCCTGTTTTATCGTTTTTTCAAAAGAAAAATTGGCAGATTTGCATGTAACTAACATTTCAAAAGCTGGAAAATTAGTCTTCCCTTCAATTCTTTCCGAAAGTTTAGGTTGTGTAGTTTCGTCTGAAAGTGAAGGATTAAAACTAATTTCAAACACTGATGCAGTTTATCAAATAGTCCTATCAGACAAATCGAAAAAAATGTTGGATGTCAAAAATTCAAAAAGTGAATTTTCACTAAATAAGCCTTGGGACGTGCGGTTTACCTACGGTTGGGGCTTCAATCCGATACAAAAATTTGATTCGTTAGTAGATTGGACAAAACATCCCAACAAAGCGCTTAGTCATTACAGTGGAACTGCAAGCTACAAAATGGCTTTTACTTTGCCTGTTGATTTTCTTGCAAATGATAAAGTATATACGCTTGAATTAGGTATGGTCGGCGAAATGGCACGAGTTTACCTCAACGGTGAAGAAGTAGGTGTAAGTTTGTTTCTACCACACCGGGTAAAACTTGGAAATACTTTACGAGCTGGCGAAAACAATATTGTGATTGAAGTTGCCAATACCTGGCAGAATCAGTTGACCTTCGATAACAGTGGAGTTCCTTCAGATTCTCAACGATTACGAAGTAATTTAAAAGGCAGTAAGCAATTTACACAAGGTGAACGTCCGTGGTCAATCGTAAAACCGCTCGCTTCAGGTTTAATTGGACCAGTTAAAATAAGTGCTACAACAAGTATTATTTTTAAGTAGTATGTGATTGAATTTTAAATAGTTATTGTATGAGATTTTCAAGTTTATTGCTTTCAATATTCCTTTTTGTTTCAACTTCGTATTCCCAATCATCAAAAAATTTGGCAGAGAAATTAGGTTATAACCCAGATGCAAAATTACTGATAATTCATGCTGATGATTTAGGATTATCACACGCAACGAATTCTGCTGTTATTGACCTTTTTAAGATGCAACCTAAGATTTCCGGGAGTATAATGATTCCGTGTGCGTGGTTTCCAGAGATGGCTGAATTTGCCAAAAGTAATACAGATTTAGATTTTGGAATACACCTTACACTTACCTCTGAATGGGAAAAGTACTTTTTTGGAGGTGTGTTGCCTTCAACATTTGCATCAAGTCTTGTAAATAAAAATGGTTATTTTTATCCCTCACCATCCGAATTTGTTTCTCACCAAAAGTTACAAGATGTTGAGGATGAAATTAAAGCTCAAATTGACAGAGCTATCTCGTTTGGAATAAAACCTACTCATTTGGATTCTCACATGATGACGATGTTTTTGTCAGAAGAACTTATAAATTTGTATATAAAAATTGGTAAAGATTATAAATTACCTGTTTTTCTGCCAATGAAAAAACTATCATCATATTCTAAACAATTCATTGATCAGATTAAAGAGAATAATATTGTAATTGATAACTATTTTGTCAGATTAAAATTACGTTCAAAAAATGAATGGGGAAATGAGTATATAGAATTTATTAAAAATTTGAAACCCGGATTGAGCGAACTTATTTTTCATCCGGCTTATGATACCGATGAAAATAGTGCAATAATGATAAATCACGATGACTTTGGTTCAACATGGCGGCAAAACGATTTGGATTTTTTAATGAGCAATGAATTTAAAAGAAGTATAGAAAGCAACAATATCAAAATAGTAACTTGGAAACAAATTGCCGAAATACAAGGAAATTAATAGTATAATATTAAATCTAATCCCATGAAAACCAGATTATTTCAGTTTAAATCATTTTGTTTTATCATTTTTTGTTTTATTTCTACAACTGTTAATTCGACAAACTATTTTTCCGACCCGATAAATGGTAGTATGAACAACACTGGCAATTCCCAATCGCCCTGGTCATCATTATCTTTGGTATTTCAGGCAAAAAAGCAATTTGCAGCTGGCGATACTATTTTTTTAAGAAACGGGAATCATGGTTATGCAGTTATTACTGGTGTAAATACTGACTTTGTAGTAATTACACCAGAACCTGGACAAAGTCCGGTGATAAGTAGAATAAGGGTTTCAGACCCTGCAAACTCAATTTCTGCCAATTACTGGAAATTATATAAATTGACAGTTCAGTCAGAAGCCACCGGTAAATCAGCTATCCCATCGTATCCGTTAATCGAAATTTGGCCCCTAGCAACCAATATCACGGTAAGTTCTTGTTTGGTAACTTCGAACCTAAATACGGCTGACTGGACAAGAACCGACTGGAGGAACCGTTGTAATAATGGTATTCATACGCGCGCAAAACTTAATTCAAACTATATTATCGAAAACAATGTAATTAAAAACACTGCATTTTCTTTGGCCATTTCGTCATCAAATACCATAGTAAGAGGTAATACCATTCAATATTTCACCAATGATGCAAATCGTATTCTAGGGAGTGATATTCTTTATGAGAATAATAAAACTGCTGATATAATTAAAGTGATGACCGTGCTGGAAAACCACGATGATTTATTTCAGGGTTTTACAACCAAATCGGGAGGCGAAGGGGTAGATACCTTGAAAAACGTTATTGTACGAAAAAATATTTTTATAACCTGTACCGATACTACCCGTGCTTTTAGAGGTACAACTCAGGGTATGGGTATGTTTGATGGCCCTTTTTACAACTGGACTGTTGAAAACAATATTGTATTAGTAGATCATTGGCACGCAATATCATTTTATGGGGGCATTAACTGTAAGATTATCAACAATACGGTTTTGGATCCATATCTTTACACCCCTTATAATTCGTATGATAATAATTCAACGACAACTGGTCCTGCATGGATTTATATTGGTCAAAAATCTACCACAATCCCCAGTGTCAATAATATCGTTAGAAACAACATTGTGCATAATACGGTTAGTATTGGCTCTGTTTCAATGGGAACTGCATCAAATAACATAATAGTTGGTACAATTAATAACTTCAAAAACTATTTTGTAGATGCAACTGATTTATCAAATCCTGAAAAATTTGATTTACATCTCAAGCCCGGTTGCGCTGCAATAGATGCTGGCGATGCCACTTATGCTCCTGCCACTGATTTTGATGGAATATCAAGACCGCAAGGGTTAAAATGCGACATTGGTGCGTATGAATATGTTGTGCCAAATGCTATTTCTGAAATTGATGAAAGTATAAAACAAATTATTATTTCACCAAATCCATTTACAAACGAATTTTGTATCCAGTCTACTGATGGATTCACAAAAGGCGATAAAATTCAGATTTACACCATTGGTGGTCAGCTAGTTTATAGTAATACTTTGACAAATACAACTCAAAAAATACAATTGAACAATCTGAGTGGTATTCCAACTGGATTACTTTTGCTGAAAATAGAGGATTTGAGTGGTTTAAAATATGCTTCAAAACTAATCAAGAAAGATTAACTAAATGAGATATAACACATTATCAGTATTCCTCTTCTTTACAACTATTTTTGGTCTTCAGCTTTTGGCTAAACCCAAAAATCCAGTTTATCAAAATAGTAATGTGAGTCTGGAAAAACGGGTGAATGATCTTTGCCAACGGATGACGCTGGAAGAAAAAGCCGATATGTTATCCGGTGTCGACGATTGGCATTTTAAAGGTGTTCCACGCTTGGGCGTTCCTTCTGTTCAGGTTAGCGATTGTGGTCATGGAGTTACTATTATTCTAAACAAAACGGGCGATTGGATTGGAAATTCAACTTGTTTTCCAACAGCTACGAGTCAGGCTGCAACTTGGAATAAAGGACTTATTCAAGAGGTAGGAAGTGCATTGGGACGCGAAACGAGGGCTACAGGTTCTGCCATTTTACTGGCTCCAATGGTTAACATCAAACGCCACCCACTCAATGGTCGTAATTACGAATGTTTTTCCGAAGATCCATATTTAACGGCTATAATGGCAAGTTCGTTTATTAATGGTGTGCAATCTGAACATGTAGGTGCAGTTATAAAAGCCATGGCTGCCAATAATCAACAAACCAATCAGCACGACATAAACGTAAATGCAGATGAACGGACTTTACAGGAAATTTACCTGAATGCATTCCGAATTGCCATCAAAAAATCAAATCCTTGGGGATTGATGACGGCCTACAATGGACTGAATGGCGATAAACCTTCCGAAAGCAATCATTTATTTACTGATGTACTCCGAAAGGAATGGAACTACAAAGGTTTCGTTGTATCAGATTGGCGAGCAGTATCAAGTCTCAAATCGCTTTATGCTGGTGTGGATATTGAAATGCCTGGTCCGGGCAAATTTCTGACTAAGAAAAATATTCTGAAAGCTATTGATGAAAAAGTGTTTACGGTTAATCAGTTAGACGAAAAGGTAAAACATATTCTTAGGGCTTTGGTACAAACCAAATTGATTGATGCCGATAAACCTGCTTTAAACAGTGAATTAAATTCGCCGAAACATCAGACTTTGGCACGTAAAGTAGCCGAAGAAGGCATTGTTTTATTGAAAAACAAGAACAATATTCTTCCGCTGGATTTACAAAATATCAAAAAAATTGCTGTCATCGGTCCTAATGCCTCCGAAGCGAGGTTGGGTGGTGGTGGTAGTGCATCGGTTTCGCCGTTTTACAGTATTAGTCCGTTACAAGGCATTCGAAAGTTGTGTGCAGATAAAAAAATAGAAATTGTTTTCGAAGAAGGCTGCGGATTGAATGGAAACCTGAAAGTTATTGACCAAAAATACCTGAGTTTTGTTGATAATGGAAATGTTACGCAAGGAATTAAAGGCAACTATTTTTCCAACCGCGATTTGAAAGGTCAACCGGCATTCAGTTGCACCGACAATCTCATTAATTTTTCGTGGGGTTGGGCAAATCCAAAACCGGGAATTAGCAAGCATAATTATTCAGTTCAATGGACTGGACAAATTTTGCCACCTGCCACCGGTGATTATAAAATTGGTATCTCGGCTGCTGAATGTGGCTATCGATTATATATCAACGGGAAACTCGAAATTGACGAATGGGCAACCGGTAGCAAAGATAATTTTGAAGCCAATTTTTTGTCGAGCAATAAAAATGTAACTATTCATTTGGAAGAAGGAAAACCTGCCGATGTAAAAGTTGAATTTTGGAAACGAATGAACCGTAATTTTATCCGCTTAGAATGGGAAATGCCCGGAAATAATTCGCTTGATTTAGCAGTAAATGCGGCTAAAGATGCAGATGCTGTTATAGTATTTGCTGGTCTTTCTAACTTTTTCGAGGGTGGAAATAATGACCGGAAAGATATTACTATGCCGGGTGATCAGGATAAACTGATAGCCAAAATTGCGAAAGTGAACCCCAATGTAGTGGTCGTTTTAATTAATGGTTCACCTGTGGCAATGCCGTGGATAAATAATGTAAAAGGCATTGTAGAAGCTTTTTATCCCGGACAAGAAGGTGGAAATGCCATAGCCAATGTTCTATTTGGAAAAGTGAATCCCTCGGGAAAATTACCCGAAACATTTCCTATAAAAATATTTGATACTCCGGCTTTTGGTAATTTTCCGGGTGTTAATAATCAGGTAGATTATGCCGAGGGAATTTATGTAGGATACCGCCATTACGATGCAAAAAACATTGAACCGCTATTCCCTTTTGGGTTCGGATTATCATATAGTCAGTTTGAATATAGCAACCTTAAAATCGAGAAACAAGGTAAAAAAATACAGATAACTTTTCAACTTCAAAATACCGGAAAAATGGATGGAGCCGAAGTTACACAACTTTATATTCACGACCCAAAATGCTCTGAAGACCGTCCGGTAAAGGAATTGAAATCGTTTGAAAAAGTGTTTCTTAAAGCTGGCGAAACAAAAACGATATCAATCACTCTCAACGATTCGGAATATGAAATGTTTTCGAAAGTTCAAAACAAATGGATAGTTGAAAAAGGTGAATTTGAAGTTTTGATTGGAAGCTCATCGCGGGATATAAGATTGAAAGATCGTTTATTTATAAAATAAGAACTCCTAAAAATAACAAATCAATATTATGCAGACAAAATTATTATTTTTTGCACTTTCGTTATGCTTGGTGTTTTCAGTAAATACTGTCAATGCGTTTACGGGCGATTGTATTCCCGACGCAAACGGAAATGTAACCTGTACTGATTTTAATGCCAATGCTACATTAAATATTGATTTACGCATTGCCACCAAACACGACCCGGCGGTTAATAAGAAAACCTTTGGTGCTATGAACTACACGCTCTACCAACAACGGAAATTTACCCGAAATGTGAATTGCTGGGCGTATGATTTAGACTTAACCTGTGCCAGCCCATTTAATTCGCGTGGAGGAACGCAACGTGCGGGAACTTTGATAACACCACGTCATATTATGTTAGCTGAACATTTTCCTTATACGGTTGGTGATTCAGTGTTCTTTATCACTAAAGATAATCAAACAATCAGACGCAAAGTGATTGGTGAAAGTTTTAATGTAAGTGCTGATATACAATTGGTAACCATTGATAAAGATGTTCCAACAAACATAACTCCGGCACTTTTTCTGCCTTCGGATTACGGCAAATACCTTGCAAATAATGGAAAAGGTTTGCCAACTTTGTATTTCGATCAGGAAGAAAACGCTTTGGTGGCCGAAGTAGGATTAATTAATTCCTCAGGATGGTTTTATCAACAGACGCCTACTAATGCTAACCGATTTGCATTATACGAAGACCTTATTCTCGGCGATAGTGGCGATCCATGTTTTTTGGTGTTAAGTGGAAAACTGGTTTTACTCAATACTATTACTGGTGGTGGTCCGGGTTCTGGTCCTTCCTTAAGCTATTATGCAAATTTGCCCGATGGAGGTTCTGCATCTAATATCAGCCTGAATGATCTGATAAAATTATCGGATGCAAAAGGAAGTGTGAATACCGGTTACAAAGTGAAATACTTCGATTTTACAGGGACTTCGGCAGTCAACCTGCCCTCAAAACCAAAAGATTTGGTTATTTCCACAGCAAAATCTATTCGCATTGTCTTAGCCGATTCAAACGTTTCAGCTGAAATGCAAATTCGTGATTTGTCTGGACGCTTAATCAAACAACAAACCATAGTCAACCATTTTGAATACGATGTGCTGCAAGAAGGAGTTTATTTTGTTACACTAAACAGTAATAGATCGAAAATTACTCATAAAGTCGTACTTAAATAGAAAGCTGGAATTAATAGAAGTTACGAAGGTTTTGTTGAGTTTGCATTTTATTTTAGTTTAATTTTTGATTGAGATGACGATGAAAAAATCATTATTTGTCCTTATTGTTGGTTCGTTAGTTTGTTTTGTTCCATTTACATTTTCACAACGGGTTGTTTGTTCAATTAATGATTCATGGCGGTTTTCTAAAGGTGATTTTCCTTCCAGTGTAAATCCTGATTTTGATGACAGCAAATGGGAATCGGTTAACGTTCCACATACCTGGAATAAAAATGATGCACTGGACGATTTACCGGGTTATTATCGTGGATTAGGATGGTACAGGCGAACTGTTACAATCCCACTCGAAAAAAAGGGCAAACAGCTAACTATCTTTTTTGAAGGTGTTAATCAGGAAATGGAACTTTTTGTAAACGGCAAATCTGTTGGAAAACACCTCGGCGGTTATACCCGTTTTAGTTTTGATATTACATCCTTCATTCAATTTGGCGAAAAAAACACATTCGCAGTAAAAGTTGATAATTCGTTCAATGAAAATATCCCGCCACTCACAGCCGATTTTACGTTTTTTGGAGGCATTTATCGCGATGTTTATTTGATTTATACATCAAAACAGCACATTTCGACCACTCATTTTGCGTCCTCTGGTGTGTATATTACTACCCCTGTTGTGTCTGAAAATAAAGCCGACATTTCAGTTAAAACAATTTTGGCAAACGCCGAAATGTCTGATATGAAAATCAGGTTGGAGCAAACTATTATTTCCCCCGAGAAAAAAATTGTCAGTATAAATTCCACAAAGTATTTACTTCACAAATTCAGCAAACAGGAAGAATTTATTCAAACACTAAAAATCGACAATCCGGCTTTGTGGAGTCCCGATTCACCTGTGCTTTATTCGGTTATTACGCGCCTATACGATTCTAAAACAAACATTTTACTGGATGAAATATCTAACCCACTCGGATTTAGGTGGTTCGAATTTTCGCCCAAAAAAGGATTTATACTAAATGGGAAACCATGTAAGTTAATGGGAACAAATCGTCATCAATGTTTTGAAGGACTTGGAAATGCGCTACCAGACGAAATTCATGTCAGGGATATTAAACTTTTAAAAGATATGGGCGCAAATTTTCTACGTGTAGCGCATTATCCTCAGGACCCCACCATTATGGAAATGTGTGATAAATCAGGTATTATTACTTCAGTAGAAATTCCGATTGTAAATACAATTACTGTAAATGAACAGTTTACGAAAAATTCTCTGCAAATGGCTCGTGAAATGGTAATGCAGGATTTTAATAGTCCTTCGGTTCTTATCTGGACGTATATGAACGAGGTTTTGCTCAAGATACCTAACAATTCAAATCCCACAAAAAAAACTGAGTATCTGACTAATGTTGGTGAATTGGCATTAAAGATTGACAATCAACTCAGGGCTGACGATGCTTACAGATACACGATGATTCCAATGCATGCCAATTTTGAGGATTATGACAAAGCCAGATTAACTCAAATACCTATGATTGTTGGTTGGAATATGTATCAGGGTTGGTATGGTGGCAAAATTGAAGATTTTGAAGTGGTACTGGACGATTTTCATGCTAAACTGAAAGATAAACCGGTAATTGTAACCGAATATGGAGCCGATGTAGATCCACGACTGCATACCTTTTATCCGGTTCGCTTCGATTATACGGCCGAATATGCCGACCGCTTACACGAACATTATAGTAAAGCCATCAAAGATCGAAACTATATTTCCGGTGCAGCCATCTGGAATCTGAACGACTTTTATTCTGAAGAACGTGAAAATTCAGTACCACATGTAAATAGCAAAGGCATAACCACGCAAAACAGAGAATTGAAGGATAGCTATTTATTCTATCAGGCTGGTTTATTAAACAGACCAGTCGTTTCAATCGGGAGTTCAAACTGGTATATCAGAGGAGGAATTGCGGATAGTAATTATGTTTGCAAACAAGCTTTGAAGGTGTATTCCAATTTACTGGAAATTGAATTAATCGTAAATGGTAAATCAATCGGTACAAAAGCTGTAACTGATAATATAGCTCTATTTGATGTGCCTTTCATCAATGGAATAAATACAATACTAGCATGTGGAAAAACGAAACAAAATGAAGTCGTTTCTGACTTAAGAAAAATTGATTTCAGAATGATACCATCCAATTTAAAAGATAAAATTCTCCCTTTTTCTGAAATAAATGTAATGTTAGGTTCAAATCGTTTTTTTGAGGATAAAATTAATAATGTTATTTGGACTCCTGAAAAAGAATATTCACCCGGAAGTTGGGGTTATATAGGTGGTACTCAATATCAGAAAAAAACAAAATATGCACAACAGCCGGCATCAGATCTGGATATATATAATACCAATATTGATCCGGTTTTTCAGACTATGCGCAGCGGATTAAAATCATTTAAACTTGATGTACCTGATGGAAAATACACCATTAGTTTTTATTGGGCAGAACTTGAATCGGCAAGGGAAAGAAAGGTTTCAGTATATAATCTGGGAAATGATGCTGTTGCAGATAATTTCACAAAACGAATTTTTGATGTATCAATAAATAATCTGAAAGTGAAGAATAATTTGAATATTAGCGAAGAATTTGGTGAAAGAACTGCTGTTATAATCAAGTCTGTTGTAGATGTAAATTCAGGTGAAGGTTTAACTATTGAATTTGAACCAATAGTTGGAAAGACAATGCTAAATGCCATCAGAGTATATCGAAATTATTAGCAGATTTAAAATTTTAATGGATCAAACGTCACATAATTTGCTGTTAAAACCTGACGCCAATAACTTTTGGCAGATATGGTGAAAATAACAAAAACCAGTGACATATATTTTTCACTAAATAGGGTCTGCTGTTAAACTCAGACTAAGTTTATATATAAAATTTGACGAGAATCGTCTGTTTGTTTTATAATTTCTATTTGTCTAAAAATATACGATAGA
>Ga0247841_10006332_pt1 | contig 18372 bp, 16 predicted proteins | sample LaCruzMarch2015__2_FD_192410 | JGI IMG/M metagenome (GOLD analysis project Ga0247841, IMG submission 192410) | Freshwater microbial communities from meromictic Lake La Cruz, Castile-La Mancha, Spain - LaCruzMarch2015_18m | ecosystem: Environmental > Aquatic > Freshwater > Lake | place: Spain... | reverse complement strand
AACCATTTTACAAACTTCATCGTATCTTGGTTATTTACCTTGGGAAACTTTGCGGGATTAACCGGTATCAGCGAAATGTAATTCAACAGCGCTTCATCGCCTTCGACCAAAACGGAAAGTTTTATTTGATCTTTTATGGAGAGATAAGTAGCCCGATCAATTACGGTGTACGCTTCTTTCTGATCGGTATATTTGAGTGTGGGAACATTGCCTTCGGCTCCTTTTTCATAAACTGAATACCAAGCGCCGGCGGGCTTTAGTCCGGCCTTACCCCAAAGCTCCATTTCCGCTACATGTGTTCCTGATTTGTCGCCACGACTGATAAACAAAGAGCTACTATCCATGATTTTCTTTAACGCATCCGTTGCCACTTTTAATCCCTTGATTCCTGCAGGATCAGCAGCGGGCCCGACGATAACGAAATCATTGTACATCAGAGGAATTCTTTGTGTGCCGAAACCATCGGCGATGAATTTTTCTTCCAGTGATTTTGCGTGAACCAAAACCAGATCAATATTTCCTTTTTTCGCAATCTCCAATGCGGCTCCGGTTCCCGCGCCGACATGACGTACGCGAATCCCTGTTTCTTTTTCAAATTGATCTTCCAGCGCGCCGACAATTCCTGCGTCAATTGGGCCAATTGTGCTGGACAAAAACACAAATTTATCCCCATTTGCCGCAAGCGCGATACCTGGGATAATCAAAAGCAATAAAACTAACCACTTACTCATACTTTTTTTCATAACCTGTAGATCCTTTCTATATTTATTTTTTAACGCTGTTATTGATGAGAATGGAGGATCTTTCCTGAATCCCGAAAGTCATAACCTCCAATTTTTTCCACTCTATTTCTAAATTCTTCTGTCTTAAGCGTTTCGATAAATGACTGCACGCCTGATGAAAAAAAAGTTGATTGATCAAGGATCATATCAAAACATTCGGAAGTGATGGGTTTAAACGCCAGGCCTAAAAGTTTCCCGATCGCCGCAGATGCTATTCCTACCTGGGCTTCACCTGCGACAATGGAAAGACCAACTTCAAAATGAGTATAAACTTCTTTTTCATAACCATCGATCTGGTTTGCGGCAATTCCCAATTTCTGCAAATGATAATCCAGAAGCATGCGTGTTCCGGAACCATTTTGGCGATTAACAAATCGTATATTTTTACCAGTTAGACTTTCAAAGCCATCAATCTGAGAAGCAATCTCGGGTTGAATAAGAAAGCCCAATTCCCGATGAAAAAGATTAACGACTACAGGATTGATGTCCGTTAAGTATTTTGACAAATAAGGTATATTGTACTGGCCGCTTTCGGCATCAAAAAGATGGGACAGCGCAATATCAGTATAGCCGTCATTTAAAGCCTTCAGGCCACTTACACTTCCGGTATTGGCTGAAAAAATAAAAAAATCAGGATGAGATTTTTTAGTAGCCGTGAGCAGCATGTCCAGAACCGGATCGTTACTACCGGAGGCCAGAATTGCGCCGCTTATTTGAGAGCTTTTCTTTCTGGCCTGCTTCATGCCGGGGGTAGTATTAGTTGCAATCCAATCATCGATTAATTTTTTCGGAAATATCCATTTGCCTGTAACTCTTGTACAAGGAATCCGTCCGGTTTTAATCAGGGCATAGACCTGTTTTTCATGGATATCAAGATACTCGGCCACTTCCTTTGTATTCATCAATTCTTCAGACATAGAACCTCCTTTAGCGTTTACATTGCCAAATAAAACATATCTTCTGTTTTTTCAAGCAAATTATTCCAAATTACAACTTACAATTACTAATATTGCCTCAAGTAGTTTTTTAAGCAACGTGGTTATATTTTATCCAGTTGGATACAAATTATGGATATATATTACCCGGTATTTTTGCCTTAATCATACCGAAATAAAATCAATTATGATGATTACTATTTAATAACAACGCATTACACTAATATTATTTTCTGGCATAATCCTTGAGTATATAAATTGATTAAATATGTGCTATAAGGAATAATTAATAAAAGGAAACTAATAGCAGGAGCTAATATGATCAGGAAAATTATTTTTTGTTTTGTTTGCGGAATATTTTGGATAAATAACGCGCTGGCTGCCGATCTTATCGCCAAAGGTGATGTTCTTAATTTGCAGCAGTGTATCGAAATTGCGCTGAAGATTCATCCCAGCATCAACGCTGCCACAAGTAACGTCAGGATAACTGATAGCAAAATAGGCCAGGCCAGAGCCGGTTACTATCCTCAACTGACTTTGCAATCCGGCTATCAACGGATTGGTCCGCCTTCCACATCAATTATCAATCCTGATCCTTACAATCAGTATTCTAATACCTTAAGCTTAAGCCAGACGATATTTGATTTTGGCAAAACATACAATCAGGTTGAAATTCAGAGTTTGGGGAAAGAATCATCGCAAGCTGATTTGCAAGACGCCTCCGGACAGGTTATTCTGGGCGTCAAGCAGGCTTATTACGGTTATCTGCAAGCCAAAAAGAGTCAGGGTGTCGCGATCGAAACTGTTAACCAATTTCAGCAGCATTATGAAATTGCCAAAGTATTTTTTGAAACAGGAAAAACTTCCAAAATCGATGTAACCAGCGCTGAAGTTAATTTAAGCAATGCCAAAATAAATTTACTTAAGGCTGAAAATGCCCGTCGCATCGCGAGAATTACACTCACCAACGCCATGGGAATAATGAATGCCCCCGAATATGAAATCAAAGATGACCTGGATTACCTCCCCTACGAAGTATCTATGGATGAAGCCCTGCAAAATGCCTATAAAAACAGGCCTGATCTTCTTTCGACTCTCAAGAAAAAAGAAGGATTAGAAAAAACTATCTACCTGAGCAAAAAAGGATATTTACCGGTTCTGGCAGGCTCTGCCGCTTATGGCTATACCGGCAATGAGTTTATCGTGGATAAGGATAAGTCATGGAGCGTTGGCGTCACATTAACCTTCCCTCTTTTTACCGGCCTTTCCACTAAATATCAAATTGATGAAGCTAAGGCCAATTTAGATGTTCTCAAAGCCAATGAAGATTCACTTATGCAAAAAGTATATCTGCAGGTTGAATCCGCGTATCTATCGCTCAAAGAAGCAGCCGAAAGAATCTCCGCCGGAAAGATTATCGTTAAGCAGGCGGAAGAAACTGTGGAGCTGGCCAAAGGCAGATACGCGGCGGGCGTTGGAAGCTCAATCGAGATTACCGATGCTATGATCACCCTGAATAACGCTAAGATGACATATATTACCGCAATTGCCGATTACTCTGTGGCTCAGGCAAATCTGGAAAAAGCAATGGGAGTTCAAAAATGAAGAAATATATTATTATTGGTTCAATTGTTGTTATCGTTTTGGGAGTAGTTCTTTTTTTTGTATTCACTAATAGCAACGGCAAACAGAAATTTGTTACGGAGAAAATTACGCGCGGCGATATCAAATCCACGGTATCATCAACAGGAACAGTAAACGCTGTAACTACCGTGCAAGTGGGAACACAGGTTTCCGGAACCATTCAAAAGCTTTTTGTAGATTATAACTCTCCGGTAAAAAAAGGGCAGCTACTAGCGCAGATTGATCCGGCCATATTTGAATCCCAGGTGGGACAAGCACAGGCAAACTTACTTTCGGCAAAAGCCAACCTGGAAAAATCGCAAGTCATGCTGCGCGACACAAAAACAACTCTGGAGAGAAACAAAATTCTATTTGCTAAAAATTTTATTTCCAAAAGTGATCTTGATACTTCTGAAACAAATTATCTTTCAGCCACAGCACAGATCAAAGTTTCCGAGGCTCAAATCCAGCAAGCTCAAGCCGCACTGGATTCTTCGGCGATCAATTTGAAATACACAAAAATACTTTCTCCGGTCAATGGCACGGTTATTTCTCGTAATATTGATATCGGCCAAACGGTGGCGGCAAGCTTTCAAACACCAACATTATTTACCATTGCCCAGGATTTAACCAAAATGCAAATTGACACAAGCGTGGACGAAGCCGACATCGGCAAAGTAAAAGCCGGACAAAAAGCGGCCTTTACGGTTGACGCATATCCGGAATCACCATTTGCCGGTAAGGTGTCTGTTGTACGCAACGCACCGATCACTGTCTCTAACGTCGTCACTTATAACGCCGTGATTGTAGTTGATAATAACGGTCTCAAGCTCAAACCGGGGATGACGGCAAATGTTTCCATAGAGACAGAAAGCAGACAAAGTGTCTTGCGTATCCCGAATGCCGCGCTGCGTTTTAAACCAGCAACATCGGCAGCAAGTCCCGATCAAAAAGGCGCAAAGGGACCTAAAGGCCCGGGCGTTTGGATTTTAGAGAATAATCAACCGAAAAACGTAAAGATTACAACCGGCATCAGTGATGGCAATTATACAGAAGTGATCACAGGAGAATTGACTGAAGGACAGCTGATCATCACCGATTCTTCTAATAATACCAAAAAAAATGATGCGGCGTCAAGCTCAGGCGTCCCCAGATTCATCCGTTAAAGGAATTTTGATGGCTCTTCTTGAAACAAAAAAATTAAGCAAGTTCTATTGTGTTGGGGACAACGTTGTCCGCGCTATGGAAAGCATATCAGTCACAATAAACGCGGGAGAATTTGTGGCAATAATGGGACCTTCAGGATCCGGCAAATCAACCTTTATGAACCTGATCGGCTGCCTTGATCAACAAACCGCCGGCGACTATTTGCTCGATGGTACAAGCATCGGAGATCTCAACAAAGATGAACTGGCGGAAATTAGAAATAAAAAAATCGGTTTTGTCTTTCAGGGTTTTAATCTTTTATCGCGCACTTCCGCCGTAGAAAATGTCGAGCTTCCCCTGCTCTACAATCATGTTGCCGCAAAAGAAAGAAGACAGCGGGCTTTAGGCGCGCTGAAGAAACTGGGATTGGAAGGGCGCGAGAATCATCATCCCAATCAACTCTCCGGTGGACAGCAGCAGCGCGTTGCTATTGCCCGCGCGCTGGTCAACAACGCGCCAATGATTTTAGCGGATGAACCAACAGGGAATCTGGATACAAAAACAAGCGCGGAAATCATGGAATTGCTTGTCCGGTTAAATTCGGATTCAAAAACAACAATAATTCTGGTTACCCATGAACAAGATATTGCTGCCTTCAGTAAAAGAATAATCAAATTTCTCGATGGTCATATTGTCAGCGATCAGCCGGCGGTAAAAAAATGATTAATCTAAACTCAACATTTCAGATTGCCCTGCGAGCCTTATGGGTCAACAAAATGCGCTCTTTCCTCACTATGCTGGGTATTATCATCGGTGTGTCGGCGGTAATCACTATGCTTGCCGTCGGAACTGGTGCAAGCCAGAAGATAGCCGAACAAATTGCCAGCGTTGGCAGTAATCTGATCATAGTTATTCCCGGCAGCATAACACAGGGAGGCCTCCGCATGGGCGGCGGCAGCACATCAACGCTTACCAAAGATGACGCGGAAGCCATCGAGAAGGAATGTTCGGCAGTCAGCGCTGTCGCTCCTATTCTTAATACCAGCGCCCAGGTTATTTACGGAAATCAAAACTGGTCAACGGGGGTATACGGTACATCTCCCGGAATTCTGGAAGTGAAAGATTGCGCGCTTGTGGCGGGAAGAAACTTTGTTGATCAGGAGATCCGCAGCGCTGCCAAGGTCTGCCTTTTAGGTCAAACCGTTGTAGATAATCTCTTCGGTGGAATTGATCCTGTCGGCCAGATAATTAGAATTAAAAAAGTGCCTTTTACCGTTATCGGCATCCTGGAAACAAAAGGACAATCTATCATTGGTCAGGATCAGGATGATGTCATCTATATTCCGCTAACGACTGCACAAAAAAAAATCGTGGGCAGATCAATACCGGGAATGGTGCGTTCCATCATGGTTAAAGCAAGAAGCGCGGAGGATTTGTCTTTGGCGGAAAAGCAGGTAACGGAATTGCTGCGACAAAGACACCGCACCGGAGGCAACAAAGAAGATGACTTCACGGTAAGAAACCTGACTCAGATGATGCAGATGGCAGAACAAGCCGCAAAAGTAATGACCATATTACTGGGCGCGATAGCTTCTATTTCCCTGCTGATCGGCGGTATCGGTATTATGAATATTATGCTGGTATCTGTAACCGAGAGGACCAGAGAAATCGGCATCCGTATGGCTATCGGGGCGAAAACCTGGGACATTCGTATTCAGTTCATCATCGAAGCTCTCACTCTTTCCATGATCGGTGGAATTTTTGGTATTACCCTGGGCGTAACCGGTTCTGCTATCTTATCGGCGGTTGCCGGTTGGCCAACTGTTGTTTCCCCTTTATCCATAATTATGGCCTTTGGTTTTTCCGGCCTGGTGGGTATCTTTTTTGGATTCTATCCGGCGTACAAGGCATCTTTGCTCAATCCGATTGATGCTTTAAGATATGAATAAATTTAATCCCTTGTTTTTTTCACGCCAACTTTGAATCTCGATAGTGTATCGGAGGCATAATCCACATCCTGCCTGATTATCTTCAAAGAAGACTCCAGTTTTTCTTTGGTCAGGGTATCGTTTGCCTGCTCGTTTAACGACTGCAACGTTGCCAGCAATTGATTGTGATTTGTAAATAAGCGATTAATGATACCCGCTATCCCGTCGATCATCAGATTAATTCTATTGCATTCGCTTTTTAAATAATCGCCTTTGCGAATATATACTTTCCCGGTCAGATCGCCCTGTGCCACCCTGTCAAATGCATGCGTGAAATTAACCAAAGGCCCGCAAATCCTGTGCGTAATAATAATCGTATGTCCCATAAAAAAAATCAGCACCATCACGATCGCCGGAATCAGCCATTTAACCAGCAACAGAAAGGTCTGCGCCGCACGGTATTGACTTTCAAGATCCGGTAAAAACATCATTTCATATATAAGAGGATAGAGCAGAATACTTACCGTGGCGATAACGCAAAGCAGCAGATAAAATAGATTATTGCGAATCAGGCGCAACTGCAAATCTTTGTTAATCAGATAATTACTAAGCTTTCTTTTGTATGTAAGAGTCATTGATTAATTCTTCCTTTCCGTAATAGTCCCTGTGGAAAAATCGTATTCGTATGTATAGCCCGAGCGGTTATGCTTAGCCATGGCTTTGAAAGCGGGAGTGCCGAGGTAATTTTTTCCATTACCCGACGTTATTACAATCATCACGCCCTCGGATGGCGAGAAGAGAAGATCGGGCACAGCCAACTTTCCAGTGGGGGGCTTGCCATAATCAATAAAATCTCCTGCTTCACCCAGATAATGTTTATAATCCGCCATGAAAATATTCTGGGCTTTAACAAAATTTTCCAAATCATGCTGCAGGGTGATTCTATCCGCTTTAGCAACAAATATTTTGAAGCCGCCTATTGCAAGAACAACTATTAAAACCAGCAATAGGATACTTGTTGTAAGTTGCGTTATCGTAAATCCTTCTTTCCCTTTAGGATAAGACAAATCGTAATCTCCTTTACTAGTTATTTATATCCAACCCAGAACAGCACCGAAAACGATGAGCATGGCGACATTCAGGATAAACAATCCTCCGATAAACTTCTTCTGAATGGCCGGCTTCCAATCGTAACAGTAAGCCGAAATGACAAAGAAGGGTATGTAAACGGAAACAAATACCGTTGCGGCACCCCACCAGGGATACACCCAGATAAACGCGGGGGTCTTGGCTAGAAATATCTCTAGTACGGATGCCAGCGCGGCATTGGCAGTTCCAAAAAAGAACCGGTTGTTAATTCCCATAACCTTTGCTTTCGGGTCATCGAGAAGTAATTTGCTGGTTGCCAGCCCCGCAATAGAAAACATCAGACTTATTTCAATGCCCACACCGACCAGAATAAGGAAATTAGTGCCTGTCGGGACTGTCCATAAGGCATGCCCGGAAAAATGCTGGATGAGCGCATTGAATATTTCATAGAACCAGTGGATCATATAAAGGGCAAGACCTGCGGCAACACCCTTGTAATTCTTTTTAGATAGTTCGTTAAAATAGATGTACAGAACAATCACCAAAACGGGAATAATGATCCAGTTAAAATTACTTCCATCTCGCAGAATTTTCAGCGCCATTTGTGTTGCTTCAGGATGATTCATAGCGTTCTCCTTTTCATATTAATGTTGTTCAAACTTGCTAATAATAACAAGTTGCTTTCAAAACCCCGTCACAGATACCCTTCAGGGTGCTGTGCGGGATTTTTTGAAAGCTTACTTGGTATAAACTAACTCTTTTTGGCGTATGAGACATCAATCTGATCCTTGTATTTATCAAATACAACGCGCCTCTTGAGTTTCATCGTCTGAGTCAGCGTGCCGTTTGCCAGGGTAAAAGGTTCGCTGATGAATATTAATTTTTTAGGGATCTCGTAAGTCGCATATTTACCACTGAGGGAACTGTTTACTTCATTGGCAAGAAAGCTTTTTACCTCGTCTAATTTAAGGAGCTGCTCATGATCTTTAGGCAGATTACTTTTTTCCGCCCATTTATCCAGAGCTACAAAATCAGGTATTATCAGACAAACATTAAACTCCTTGCCTTCCCCGTAGATCATGGCATTTTCAATGTAGTGGTTGAGCTTGATATCTTCTTCAATGGCGACAGGGAAAACATATTTACCGTTTTCAAGTTTAAACTGCTCTTTGAGCCTTCCGGTAATAAACAGAAAGCCTTCCTCGTCAAGACGACCGCGATCCCCTGTCCGAAATCCTCCGTCAGCGGTCATAACAGCCGCTGTCGCTTCGGGCTTGTTATAATATCCCTGCATAACGTTAGGCCCGTAGATGATTATCTCGCCATCTTTGGCATCCGGTCCGACAACTGACTTATCAATCACTATCTTGCATTTGTCCATAACGGGGCCAACGCTGCCGATCTTGTATTTAGTCGGGCAATTCATCGTTGCTCCCGGTGAAGTTTCGGTCAATCCGTAAGCATCATAAAGGGGAACACCGATATCCCAGAAAAAATAAGAAATTTCCGGATTCATCGCCGCGCTTCCGGTCATGGATCCGACTAATCTGCCGCCGAGTTTCTCACGAATTTTCTTAAATACAATCGCGTCCGCAATTTTAAACTTGAGGTTAGTCATGAAATCTGATTTGCCCTGTGCCGCAAGCTCGCGTTTTTTCTTGCCGCTTTCCACTCCCATAACAAATAATTTACGGGGAAGCCCGCCGTCTTCATTCATCTTCGTCCATAAACCATCATAAACTTTGTTGAAAACACGGGGTACAGCGACAAGGAAAGTAGGTTTAACCAGAGATAAATCTTCGCCTATTGTCGTCGCGCTTTCCGCAAGACCAATTGATGCACCCAGATGGCACATTATGATAAGCTCCCCGAGTCCGAAGACATGCGCCCAGGGAAGTATTGATAGAGTTACTTCGTTTTCATTCATGTAATTGAATTTGTCAATCGCGGTGTGGGCATTGTTTGTTACATTTCCCTGGGAAAGCAGCACGCCTTTGGGATCACCCGTTGTTCCCGATGTATAGATCAGGATTGATATAGCAGAATGCTCAGGATAAGTGCTTGGTACTTTCTTGGCGGCACCCTTCTTTTCAATATCCGCCAGCGTATCCGGTCCGTCGCCTTCCAATATAATTACTTTTTTCAACGTTGATGATGAAGAAATTGCATCTTTTAATTTTTCATATATCTCTTTTTTGCTGATAAATAGAACTTTTACTTTAGCGTCATTGATAATGTATTTCCATACCTGTACAAGCTCCGCCTCATACATGGGGACAAACCTCGCTCCCAGACCGTTTGCAGCATAAAAACATACCGCCCATTCTGTGCTGTTGTTACAGATAACACCTACGGCATCATCTTTGACAATACCCAATTGACTCAACCCGCTTCTGACGTTATCCACGCGCTTTCCTAAATCAGCGTATGTTATCCAGTCATACTTTTTCAATTGTTTGTTTTTCGTCCCAAGGTAAGGTCTCTGTGGATATTTTGAAATTGCCTTTTCCAGTATTTCTACTACATTGTCCGGCTTGGTTAATTGATACATCTCATTCCTCCTAAAATTTTATTTTTATTATTAATGAATTCTCGCTATTCCTACTGTGACAAAAGGACTTTACCGAGCGTCATGACCTCGGCTTCCTTGGTTCCCTCATATAGTTCAAGAATCTTGGCGTCACGATAAAATTTCTGCACCTTGTATTCTTCGATATAGCCGTATCCGCCGTGAAGCTCTACTGCAAGATTGGCACAGAAAACCGCTGTCTGGCCTGCAAGGTATTTTGCCATTGCGGAGAGGTGATAATCAGGCTTACCGGAATCAAGCAGCCATGCGGCCTTGTATGTAAGGTTCCGAAGTGCCTCTACCTTAATCCACATCTCAGCAAGCTTTTGCAATGTAATCTGGAATGAGCCCAGCGGCTTGCCGAAAACCGTTCTCTCCTTACAATATTTGACTGACTCGTCCAGGCACGCCTGGGATAGTCCCAAACCCTGGGCCGCCACCATCACCCGTGTGGTATCAAAAAAATGCATGAGCTGATGGAATCCCGCCCCTCTCTTGCCGACAAGATTCTCTTTAGGAACCCTCACGCTATCGAGTGCTATTTCTGCCGTGTCGCTTGCTCTGATCCCTAACTTCCCTTTGATCTTGGTCCTTACGATACCCGGCGCATCGGCAGGAACAATAAACTGGCTGAAACTTTTGTGCACTTTCTGATCCGGGTCAGTAATGGCCTGCACCACCATCCAGTCACACACGGTTCCGTTTGTGATGAACATCTTATTTCCGGTGATTAAAAAGTCGTTCCCATCCTGTACCGCCCTTGTCTTGTAACCTGCCACATCAGTGCCCGCGTTAGGCTCCGTATAGGCGCCGGCACATACCGTCTCGCCCGCGCAGATCGCGGGAAAGTATTTCATTTTCTGTTCTTCCGTTCCATAGTAGAACAGATTTTCACAGCCGAACGGAGCAGCAGTGATGTTCAGGCCTATGCCCATACACGCTCGGGAAATCTGTTCCGTAATGATAGTGTTACCCAGAAATCCAACGCCGGCTCCTCCATGTTCCTCGGATATCCAGCACCCGATCAAACCGTTTTCTCCGGCCTTTTTGCGGATCTCCGGCGTGTACTTTTCTTCTTCGTCCGCCTTCTGCGCCACGGGCTCGATTTCCTTGACGGCAAACTTGTACGCCATATCGGCGAGCATTTTCATTTCGTTTGATAATTCAAAATCCATTGCTATCTCCTTCTGATGATTTATTTTCAGTATTTTTCAAACAACTTATACCAAGTCGCTGTCAAACATTAGCCCTACTTATTTTCGCACGTAGGATAATTCGACTAGCGCTTCGAACTTCACTTCGTTCGTTTTCAGCGAGTCTCATTAAAGTCTGATTTCCCGGGCATAATACCCAGTAAGCTTTCAAAAAAAATAGTTTTATTTTTTGAAAGCAACTTGGTATTACATCATTTCAATGGCTGTTGCCATGGAGACACCTCCGCCTCCACACAATGTTGCCAGACCTAGTGATTTACCATGCTTTTTCATGGCATGGATAAGAGTAACCATAACCCGGTTGCCCGTTGCGCCGACCGGATGGCCAAGACCGATACCGGACCCGTTCACATTCGTAATCTTTCGGTTGAGCTTCAGTTCTTTTTCACATCCCAGATACTGAGCGGCAAAAGCTTCATTGAGCTCGATTAGCTCAAAATCTTCCAGTTTGAGTTTTGATCGCTTCATGAGGCTCCGAACCGAGGGCGCAGGACTCATGCCCATAATCGATGGGTCGCATCCGCCATAGCCGACAGCCTTGATTCTAGCAATCGGTTTAAGGCCCAGCTCTTTCGCTTTTTCCAGAGACATGATTACCGTGGCGCTGGCCCCGTCATTGAGCCCGGAAGCGTTGCCTGCCGTTACCTTTCCTGTCTTCGGAATGAATGCCGCGGGAAGCTGTCGCAAATCTTCCATAGTTATCCCCGGTCGAAAGTGCTCATCTTTATCAAAAATTTTCGGCGGCTTACCCTTTTTCTGCGCAATCTCCACAGGGACTATTTCTTGCGCAAAATCTCCTTCTTTAGTTGCCCGCTCCACGTTGTTGTGACTGCGCAGAGCTACCTCATCCATCTCCTCACGGCTGATATTATACATCTGAGCGATAAATTCCGCTGTGTGCCCCATGATATAAGGCTTACCTTTGTACATGTCATAGGGCATCCCCCCGGCCAAAGGACTATCTTCAGGGCAGGGAATTATCCTTGATCCGCACATGAGTCCCTCAATGAGAGCATCATCGAGTGTACTGTTCTGCAATCGGCATCCCCAACGCGCTCCCGGTGCTACGTAAGCAACACCCGACATGTGTTCAACGCCTCCGGCAAGTACAACATCAACCAGACCAGCCTGGATCATGGCCATACCGGAAATAGTAGCTTCCATACCCGAAATGCACACCCGATTGATCGTGGCGGCAACTGATGTATTCGGTATCCCGGACTTGAGGGCGGCAATCCTCGTCATATTCAGCGCTGTATGAGGCTCGAAACAGTTCCCGAAACGGACATCATCAATCAAATCAGGACTTATACCTGCCCTCTTGATTGCCTCTTTCATGACCACGCTCGCGATATCCACCCCGTGCACATCCTTCAATGTTCCGCCGAACGTACCGATCGCTGTCCGGCAAGCTGAAACAATAACAACATCTTTCATAATTCTCTTCTCCATATATGAATTGATACTTATTTTCCTGAATAATCAAATACGCCTTTGCCTGTTTTTCTGCCGTAGCGACCGGCCCGAACCAGCAAAACCAGCAGAGGTGCCGGACGGTATTTATCGCCGAGCTCCTTATGCAGACCTTCGATGACATGCAGAAGAGTCTCAAGCCCTATAAGGTCGGCAAGCGCGAGCGGCCCGATGGGATGATTGCACCCCAGAACCATTCCCTTATCAATATCTGCGGGACTTGCCAGGTTTTCTCCCAAAACGAAAAAAGCTTCATTGATCATGGAACACAAAACCCTGTTTACTACAAAGGCCGGCGCCTCGTTCACGATGATACATTCTTTGCCGATTTTCTTACCCCAGTCCAGAGCAATTTGCAGGGTTTCATCGGATGTTTCATACCCTTTGATTATTTCCAGAAGCTTCATCACAGGCACAGGATTGAAAAAGTGCGTGCCGATGAACTTTTCCGGCCGTTTGGTATTGGATGCCATCTCCGTCGGGCTCAATCCCGAAGTATTGCTAAAGAACAGGCAATGCTTCGGAACAATCTCTTCCAATTCTTTAAATACCTTTTTCTTGACATCCATGACCTCGATGATCACCTCTACCACAACATCCGCGTCCCCCGCGGCCTGTTTCAGATCAATGGTCGGTGTAATCCGGGACAGTATGGTAACCACCTCCTCCGGTGTTTTTCTGCCCTTTTTCACATCATTGTCTAAATTCTTCTTAATCATGTTCATGCCATTATCAATGAAACGCTGCTCGATATCCCTCATGGCAACACGATAGCCTGCTTGCGCGCATACCTGGACAATACCATTACCCATCAATCCCGCGCCTAACACACAAATCTTCTTAATCTCCATTCTTAATACTCCTTCCATAATTTAAGGTTTTTTCAACCTGTATTTATATTCCGATCATCCATAGTTCTGATCATTGAGAATCTCGCGCGCGATAACAATCCTCTGTATTTCAGATGTACCTTCATATATCGAAGTTGCCCGGGCATCACGATAGAGCCTCTCTACCTTGAAGTCTTTGAGATAGCCGTACCCGCCATGTATCTGCATTGCCAGATAGGCACTCTTATTGGCCAATTCCGAAGCAAATAGCTTGGCCATGGAGGCCTCTTTTGTGAAAGGCATACCCTGATCTTTTCTCCATGCAGCAGACAAGATAAGTAAGCTTGCCGCTTCAATCCCTGTGGCCATATCCGCGATCATCCATTGAATAGCCTGAAACGAACTGATGGTTTTACCAAACTGTTTACGCTCCTTTGCATATCGTATGCTTTCATCCAGACAGGCGCGGGTGATGCCCAAAGCCTGCGATGCAATCCCGATGCGGCCGCTATCCAGGGCTGTCATGGCTATCTTGAACCCGATACCTTCCTTCCCCAGCAGATTTTCTTTGGGAACCTTACAGTCCTCGAAGAGAAGCTCCACAGTATTGGAAGCCCTCAACCCCATCTTATCTTCTTTTGTGCCTATTGAAAATCCCGGTGTGCCCTTTTCCACGATGAAAGCCGAAAGGCCTTTGCTGCCTCTATCCGTTCCGGTTCTGGTAATGAGATTGACTACATCAGCATACTGACCGTGGGTAATGAATGTCTTTGTACCGTTGATCAGATAATAGTTCCCTTTATCCTCTGCCTTTAGAGAAAGGCTCCCCGGATCTGATCCGGCACCCGGCTCAGTCAAGGCAAAACATCCGAGCATCTCTCCCTGCGCAAGCTTAACGAGGTATTTAGACTTTTGGTTTTCATTGCCGAATTTGAGTAACGGCTCGGTAGAGAGATTGGCAACCGACATCGTTACCGCAGTTGATGCGCACGAATAAGCGATTTCCTGCAGTGCCAGGCAATAGCTTACAGCGCCTGCGCCAACTCCACCATATTCAGCAGGTACCATCATTCCAAGGAGGCCAAGCTCACCCATCTTTTTTACCACGTCCATCGGGAATATCTCTTCCTTATCCCTTTTGGCAGCCAAAGGCTCTAATTCCTTCCTGGCAAAATCTTTAGCCATGAGCCTGACCATTTTTTGTTCTGCATTCAGTTGAAAAGACATATTTCCTCCTTACGGCACATATATGGCAACTAGGAGCTCTGCCTTTTCACGGGTTGGATTGCTGAGCTTATGGGAAAGGGATGAATTAAAGCTGATGGACTCCCCTTTCTTCAAGGTTGAAGTGTTCTGACCCACCGAAATCGTGAGACCACCATCAAGGACATAGATGAATTCTTCCCCCTCATGGTGATACTCAACACCTTGATGTTCTGTATTCGGATCAATGGTAACACGATAAGCTCTTAAGTGTTTTTCCTCCCCGGGCGTAGTCAGAGGTACATACGCATACGATGCGACTCTCTTTTTGTGGCTTGTTGTCCGTCTTTTGGATGCTTCTTTATCCCGATTTTCCTGCAATTGATCCACATCAACTTTGAGGGTCCGACCTAATTGGAGGACAACCGCGACAGGTGGAGCGGTTTTATCTTCTTCTATTTTTTTCAGGAATTCGACTGTATATCCGGTATCGTGAGAGAGAGACTCTATACTAAGCCCTTTTGCCTCCCTAAGCCTTCTAATTCTCCCGCCAAAGGATTCCTCGGTTTTTTTAATCATGAATCTCCCTTCATATCTTTTTAAAAGAAAACAGTAAGTTGAAGTGAATTATCAAGAGTATATAATGAATTATTGATAAATACTTCTTTTTGTTCGGCGGGAGTATATGAAGAAGGATTTTATGTGTCAAGCTGATTTTTAACATCGAATTTTAAAGACGTATGTCCTGCACGCCCCAAATTAACTTCACTAATTTTCTAGAACCGTCACACCGGTAAAACTGCGCACTCCATCTACCAAATCCATAGTATTGTGCAGTCGTTTAAATTGAGGATTACTGGTTGAAAGGTACAATGTGCGGATCAGCGGTGGCTGAAAGCCGTCCGCTGGAGCATTTTGTTCGGTGCGCGGCATTCATTTTTTCATATTCTTCTTTGCTGTCTTAACGAAGCGTCCGAATGCCCTGTCCTTTTTACGTTTCTCCAAGTAGGACATCTCATAGTGCTCAGACTCTTTCCTGAGTTTCATATAATTAGAATACCGCTCTTCATTCAACTCGCCTTGTGTGATTGCCTTAAGAACTGCACAGTCTGGCTCCTGAGTATGGCTGCAATCGGTATAGCGACAATCCATGGAAAGTTCAATAATATCTTCAAATCCTTTGTTTATCCCGTCACTGGCGCCCAGAATTCCTAGTTCTCTCATTCCAGGTGTATCAATGAATATCATGCCTCTATTAAGAACAATGAGTTGCCGACGTGCTGTTGTGTGGGTGCCTTCTCCTGTTCCACTGACAGCTTTTGTGTCAAGGGCATTCCGGCCAATAAGACGGTTGATCAGTGTGCTCTTGCCGACTCCGGATGACCCAAGCAGGCAATATGTTCGCCCTGACATTAATACCTGTTGGAATTCGTCAAATCCGGAGCCAGTTATGTTGCTGAGGGCAATAACCCTGGTCGTTATGCCAGCCTGTTTAATAGCAGCAAGCTTCTGTTGCAGATCATCGTGGGAGATCAAGTCCGTCTTGGCAAGAATGACAATCGGCTCAACATGACCGTCAACTGCCATTACTAAATACCGACTCATTCTCGGTAGATTAAAGTCGAAGTGACATGACTGGACAATGAAAGCAATGTCAATGTTGGCAGCAATCATCTGGTGGTCCACTTCTACGCCAGCACGCTTGCGGCGTAAAAACGTCCTTCGCGGAAAGACTCCATGGATGATTGCCGAGGTGCCGTCATTGTGATACTGCACGGTGACCCAATCGCCGACACATGGCAGTTCAACCGAGGACTCAACATGAAAATAGAACTTCCCTGCAAGTTCAGCTGGAATCTCTCTGAGCTGATCCCTGATAAGGTACGAGTTGCGGTCAACTGCTAACACACGAGCAATGCATTGATCCTCGTGGCGCATGTCATCGACATGTGCTTCAAACCAGGGGTCAAAACCTAGATCAATTAATTTCATCATAACTTGTCACCGAACAATTAATATACGAACGTCGCTTTTTTCGATAAACTTAAATATAAATTTAGCACATATTCTTTTTTTTCAAAAAGAAAAATATACAGCATTATTGATTACGGATTGAAAGCTAGCATACATGACAAGGATAAATATGTATTTCTTTCAGGAAGGCAGACGTAAAAAAATTATTGAATCAACAGCCGCCCCTGCTCTTTCTTTCCCACAAGCTTTAGCCCTCTTCAGTTCGCGGGATTTTTTCGCAGGGAGGCCAGGATGGCCGTAAAATCCGTGTACCAAGCGTTGGCGGCCGGACCCAGGCGACCGGCCTTGACCGCCTCGTGAAAATGCTGAAGAAACAGGTCGTCCTCCTCGGGATGCTTCCAGATGGTGTCTGTGTCACAATCGAACTCGGCTACCTCGTGACTGAAATAGGTGGGGTTTTCCCTGGTGATGACAGCGGGGGAGGCGCTATAGCGTATGGTGACTCGCCGGTTGCCCACAAAAAAAGCGGCATTCATGGTGAATTCCAGCGCGCAGATCTCAAACTGGCTGTACCAGGGATAAATGACGGCGTAGCCGCCGGTTGGCAGGGACACGACCTCGGACAACCCGTCCTCTTCCCATCCTTCGGCCACCTCGGCTTGTCCCTTGGCCAGTGCGGCGCGCTGGGCTATGACGTCAGCCCTGACGACAACGCCGTTCCGGGGGAAGGACTGGATGGTTTCCACTGCAACATAAAGAGTCGCGTCGTCTGGATGGGCTGGTTTTTCCGGAAAGACAGCGACGCGCAGGGGCACGCGAAGGGCTAGGCCCGTGCCCGGTATGGAAACGTCCCGTGTCTTTCCGCCATCTGCCCCTTGGGCTGGAATAGTTGCCAGCAGACACAATAACGCCGCCACAGGCAGCCAACAGGATTTGTGACGCAACATAAAGACCTCTTAAAAAACGTCTGGATGAGGTTCCAGAGATGAAGACTAAGGGCCGCTCGTTTGGAGGAGGCAGGAAGAGGCGACATGGATAAGGCCTCCATGGGCATTCCCTGGCGGCGTGACCGGCGCTTGTTACGCTTCCCCCTTCGGTGCGATCACATCTACGGTAAAGTAGACATTCGTTCCGAGATCGACTTCTGAAAGTATGTACAATGAGCTATTTATCAGATCAACAAGGAGCATTACTATTGTGAGACGCAGTATCTTTCTCTGAACGTGTTTTCTAAGAACATATTACTTGGGTCCAAGTATTGATTCTATGCGCTCGTCTGACATTCCATATCCGCTGTCAGAGACTTTGATAAGAACTCAAAGTGAGTATAGGGAAGCCACTCTTATATGTCAAGGCAATATTGTCACAAAATATGTATTGAATTGTTTTAATAACGAATTGAAATCAAGTATATTCGCCGAGGTTGCCGATCTGTGTAGTTCAGGAAGGACTTTAGCCTTAATAACGCTCCACCCATACCGCGCGGATTGACTCATTAAATGCCACCGGAGAAGAGGTTATGCAAAAATCGTCTTCATTTCATCCGGTTAATCTTTAATTTTCAGCTCAGCTATAGCTATAGCATGTTCACCAGCCACCGAGTATA
>Ga0247841_10006330_pt1 | contig 18381 bp, 6 predicted proteins | sample LaCruzMarch2015__2_FD_192410 | JGI IMG/M metagenome (GOLD analysis project Ga0247841, IMG submission 192410) | Freshwater microbial communities from meromictic Lake La Cruz, Castile-La Mancha, Spain - LaCruzMarch2015_18m | ecosystem: Environmental > Aquatic > Freshwater > Lake | place: Spain... | reverse complement strand
CCTCGGGAAGGATTGCCCGACGCCACGTCCGGTCGAAAGTCTTGCTTGGGCAAAGTCGCCGAGATGCCGGCTCTCGGTGGACTCCATCATCGATATCACAGGCGCGCTGCTTAACAATCACCCTGACGCTCTTCTCCACAGGGATGTGCGGGTAAACTCTACCTGATCGCCCTGTAATCCTATCTTCAAGTGACTTTTCCCTCACATCTCCGCTCCGAACTCATCAAGTTCCGACCTTGAACTCTCCGCTTCATAATCAACCACGCGAAAGCGTCCCCGAAAAACACTGTCTCGCGAAGACGTTTTTAAGCACGGATGTAATTTTGACGAGGCACAGGGGAAGTATCTACTCGCAGGCAGGAACTGATTTGGCGTGTCGGATATGAAGCAGCCACACCCGTAACTGCTTTTTTGCCGTTTAACGCCCGCTTGACATTAGGGAAAATTCTCACTAACTTGTTGTTCGAACAACATTATAACTGCTGTCGAATCTTCGATGCTTAGGTACTCCATGCCCCTCCTAATAGAATCAAAGTTCCAATATAAATCTCTGTCTTAGACCGCTTCGTTTTCAATCGAATAAGGTCGCCAATGTCCCGCCACCTCTCCTCCCGCTTAACCGTTGCTGTTGCAGCGGTCATCTCGCTTGCCGTCCAAGCTTCTGCTCTGACTGACGCAACTCAATTCAACGCACAAAGCCTGAATCAAGGCCGTCCTCTGTTCTTTACCGAGAATAAAGGACAATGGGATGAACGCGTTCTGTTCAAAGCTGATGGCGCTGGAGGACTGACATGGTTCGTTGAACGGGACGGATTCACCGTACTGTTCAGTGTACCTGACACAAGCGCGGAACCGATTGTTGATCCACGGTCTTTCGGCTTACCTGAAGAGATGCAACGATTTGACGCTGTTGACCGCTACCCCAATAAAGCCCACGCATTGAAGTTCAAGTTCCAGAATACCCTTCCCCGCACAGCCAGCAACTTCCTTCCTGAACAAACATCATCTGCGACAGCCGCTTCAATTGAATCCACCGAACGCCTTTCATGGAACAACAACTACTTCCTCGGCAATGACGAATCGAAATGGGCTCCCGATTGCGGTAACTATCAGCGCGTGGTGTTGAAGGATATTTGGAATGGCGTTGACGTTCAGTGGCGCGGTGAAGGAAAGCATGCAGAGTTTGACTTTTTGGTTGCACCCGGGGCGGAAGCGAGCCAGATTCTGGTCGAATGCCTCGGACTGACTGGAGACCTAGAAGCGACAGCGGACGGTGGGGAGCTGCTCTTGCCTACTTCGTTGGGAGTACTCCGCCAAGCGCTGCCTGAAGCGTTCCAGATTGAACCGAACGGCTCGCTCTCGGCAGTGCGGGCGGAGTTCAAGGTCAACAGAGGGAACTCGTTTGGAGTGGTTCTACCTGAAGGGCACGATTCCGACAAACCACTTATCGTTGATCCTATTGTCTATAGTACATTTCTCGGAGACAACGGACAAGACTACTCCTATGGCATCACTTCTCTTGACGACGGTTCTGTTGTGTTAGTGGGAATAACCACTGGCAGCGGCTTTCCCGTAACGGAAGGAGCTTATCAGGAGGAGTATGGAGGCAACAGTTACGATGGTTTTTTGACTAAGCTGAGTGCTGATGGAAGAACTATGCTCTACTCCACCTACCTTGGCGGGAATGGCGACGAGCGCTTGAGAGCTGTCAAACCTGATGGCGAGGGCGGTGTTGTGGTCGTTGGCTGCAGCACTGGGAGTTTTCCCATTACAGAGGGAGCTTTTCAAGCCGAATATGCTGGTGGACGACTTGACGCTTTTGTCGCACGTTTGAATGCAGACGGTAATGAATTGATCTTCTCCACGTATTTAGGCGGTGGAGGAGTCGATTATGGTCAGTTTATTGTACAGGATGGCATTGGAGGTGTAGTAGTCGGAGGATATACCGATAGTGATGATTTTCCGACAACCGATGGGGTATTTGACAGATCATACAACGGCGGAGATGATGTCTTTCTTGCCCGTATGAGCGGCGACGGCAGAAGGTTACTGTATGGTCTATACCTTGGGGATACTGAAAGAGATCACATGAGAGGAATTGCTCAGGACGGCAACGGTGGAGTGGTGATCGGTGGATACACAACCAGCCCGGAGTTCCCGACGACCGAAGGAGTGTACGATCCTTCATTCAACGGAGGCGCAGACGGATTTGTCGCTGTCATTTCTGAAGACGGGAACAGTTTGCGTTACTGCACGTTTCTCGGCAGCGAAAATGTGGAAAGTGTGATGGATGTTGAGGTCGATGAAGACCGGAGTATTGTAGCCAGCGGGTACACAATGGGCGGCGCCTTCCCGATAACTGAGGGAGTTTTCGACGAATCTTATAATGGCGGTCGCGAGGATGTTTTTATCATACGGTTGAGTGAAGACTGCAGCGAAGCGCTGTTCAGTACCTATTTGGGCGGAGATAGTTACGACGATCTATACTGCATGGCACTGGACAGTGAAGGCGGCGTTCTGTTAGCTGGATGGACTTTAAGCAGTAACTTCCCTTTGACCAACGAGGCGTTTGACAGGGAATGTGATGATGCAGAAGGCGACGGCTTTTTAGCAAGGCTGAGCGGAGATGGACGCAGTTTGTGGTATGGCACATATTTAGGCGGGAGAACTGAAGATCGGGTGGAGAGCCTGACTCTTGAAGGCGGTATAAATCCAATTGTTACCGGCTACACGAGGAGTAATGATTTTCCTGTGACTAACGGCGCGTATCAGGCAAACTTTGGCGGTGGTCCTGAAGATGCCTTTATTGCCAAATTCAATATCCGAACGGGCGGACTATTCGGTCGTGTCTTCGACTTGTCGAGCGGTGAGCCACTCGATTCAGCGTTAGTGATGACAAACAATGGCTATAGTACTCATACTGATAGCGAGGGGAATTGGCGTATTGAACGGATTCTCTCTGGCTTGGTCAACCTGACTGCATCAAAGTTTGGCTATAACGACTCTACTCTGTCAGAACTCGAAGTAGTAGCAGGCGAGGCTCGACAAATTGACTTTAGCTTAAGACATCCTTCTATCGCAGTCGAGGCAGGTCAATTCAATGCTGATCTCGAACAAGGAGAAACGCAGGAGTTCACCTTCACTATAGCTAACGAGGGCAACGGAATGCTCGAATGGGCGGGGGGGTTAGTTCCTGAAGGGTTGGAGAATCTGGGGCTTCTTTCCCGTCGAGACGTATTTCAAGCCGGGCAAACCGTGGGCGATTACCGGTTAAATGGCGTTGCTTTTGCCAACAACCGTTTCTATCTCTCTGGCGCCAATGGCGAAAATCCAAACCAAATCTACGTTCTGAACCGTGACGGCGAACAGATCGGCAATTTTAACCAGTCGGGCGAATCCCTCTTTGGAATGAAAGACCTTGAATGGGACGGTGAGCTGCTGTGGGGATCCGGAGAACAAAGTGTATTCGGCTTTACGACTGATGGAGAGGTCATGTCGCAGTTTGATGGACCGGTAGATCCTAATGCCAATATCGCGTGGGATTCAGATCGGGAACTGCTCTGGATTAGTGGAGTAACCACCGACATCTCGGCTTATGACCGGCAGGGCAACCGTCATGATTTGACAGTGGCAAGAAGGGGATTTCGCATTTACGGGCTTGCCTACTGGGCTGACGATCCAGACAACCATCCGCTTTACGTTCTTCATTGCCCCACTCAGAGTATTCAAGCGCTTGCCAAGATCAATCCCGAAGACAATGACACCATGTTTGTCGCTCAGTTTGACGTAACGGGAAGCCCCACCGGTGCGGCTATAACGGCTGATTATAGTCAGTACACAATTGATCTGGTTACACTCGCCAACGTATCTGAGCCCGACGGCGGGGATCGGATCGACGTCTGGATTTTAGATTGCAATTCACGTTGGGTTGAGCTCGAACCTGACAGCGGTGAAGTAGTTCCCGGTGAACAGATCGATGTTTCGTTGACGCTTAACGCTTCAGGATTGCGCGAAGGCTTAACTTATGAAGGCAATCTGGTCTTGAATCATAACGGCGCAGGGGATGCAATACAAACGCCAATCGCATTAACAGTGTTAGGGGCGGATTGGGTTTCACAAAGAACGTTGCAGATGGATATCGGGTGGAACCTCGTCTCTTTGAATGTCAGATTGGAGGAGGATAATTTTCCTCAAGTCGTGCAGCCTTTAGTGGAAGCAGGAGTCTTACGACTTGCAAAAGACGTCTCCGGAAATTTTTACTGGCCTGTACGAGGATTCAATCGAATCGCGCGGTGGGATCCGAGTCAGGGCTATTGGTTGAATTTGTCAGGTCAAAGCGAGTTGAGTGTCATTGGAGCATTTGTAGCCCCTGATTACCCGATAGCTTTGGATGAGGGCTGGAACATAGCGAGTTATATCCCGCGACAAGAAGTAGAGGTGGAGATTGCACTCTCCGGAATAGTAGATAACCTGCTTATCGCTAAGGATGGAGAAGGTAATTTCTATCTGCCAGCCCAACAATTCAGCAATATGCCGGCGCTCGTGGAGGGACACGGTTATCAATTGAAAGTGGACGCTGACGTCGAATTAGTCTATCGCACACAGGCTCGACAACGGCTTGCATCAATTGTGCACTCGACGTCTTCCTATCAGCGGAATGAGTGTCCAAAAGTTGCTCCCACCGGACGAAATATGAGCCTGTTAGTTAAGGCTCCTTCTGGATTGAATTACGGTATTGGAGTTTTCTCTGACGCGCGGTTGGTGGGCAATGGTTGGATGGAGAACGGAGTCTGCGGAATCGCGGTCTGGGGTGACGATCCGACGACTGAAATGATTGACGGGGCGATTGAGGGTGAAGCTCTGACTTTCAAGTTATGGAATGAACACATTGAGACGCCTATCCTGCTGAACTGGAAGGAGGGCAAGGGAGTGTATCATACGGACGGATTCGGCTTCGCCGAAGTAAGCACCCCCTCTGTACATCCGACTGAATTCAGTTTGAGCACACCTTACCCGAATCCCTTCAACGGAACCGTTCGTTTGAGCTACGGATTGCCCAACGCTGGACATGTGCGAATGAGTATCTTTGATGTTTCGGGCCGTGAAGTCGCCAGACTGATCGACGGTAGTCAGGTTGCAGGCGTCCACACCATTGACTGGACTGCTGACGCTCATCCGAGCGGAATTTATCTTCTGAATCTTGAAAACTCCGGGCAAACTCGCCGTGTGAAACTGACTCATTTGAAATGAGGATAAAATGAACTATAAACTCATCATTTTTGCTGTTGCTTTAGGAATCAACAACATCGCCCATGCCCAGCCTGGCGCTCAATGGACGCGATCCTACGGCCGCGATGGAAATGAACACCTTTTTGATGTCTATACGCTCGCCGACGGGGGCTACATAACCGTTGGTTCTCAAACTGCCGCTGGCGCAGGACAGAACACTGAGGATTGCTACATCGTCAAGACTGACGAAGCAGGCAGGATCGTATGGGAGCGAGCATTCGACAACGATGGATCACCGGTTATTGGCATGAGTGTCATTGAGACGGACGACAGCGATTATATCATTGCGGGGAACAGCAACTATCGAGCCTGCGCCTTGCGCGTCAGCTCCAATGGAGACCTCCGATGGATCAGAACATACGGTTCACAACAATTGTTTGCTGTCATCGAACTGAAAGAAGGCAATTACATTCTCGCCGGGCAGTCGCTTCCAGACCAGAGTTTTGCCGCGCTGTTGGTGAAAATTTCTGGCGACGGCGAACAGATCTGGCGTAGGGAGTATCGCGATCTGGCTAATGACGCGGGGTTTTGGGGATTGCGAGAAACCGATGATGGCATTATAGCTGCAGGGTACACTGCACGAAACGCTCCCTTCCGAGCATGGTTTAAGTATATGATGGCTGCAAAAGTGCGTATAGATAATGGAGAACAGATCTGGATTCATCGTTACGAAGATCAGATGCCACAAGAGTGGGCGCAGACGATCTGTTCTTGTCCAGACGGCTTTATACTTGCCGGCGGCGGATCGCAAAGGAACGCAAACTCCGAGTTAGTGTCGCGTAAAATCGCTGCGGACGGGAACCAGGTTTGGTCCCAATACTTCGATATCAACGATGGAAATGTAAGATGCTGGGTCGGCAACTGTCGACTTCCTAATAACGATGTCGCTTTGGTAGGATACGCTGGAACGGATGACGATCGCAGGCCGATTGCGCAAGTCATTAGCCCGGAAGGCAATGTCCGGTGGAGCACGGTCTATAATATGAACGAACAGGGCGATTTCGATAGTGGTTTTAATCGCTTTTATTCAGTAGTGGGCAGCCCTGATCGAGGCATAACTGCCTGCGGAATGGTATTAAGCGAAGGCGGTGAAAACGGTTATGATGGTCTCATAATGAAACTCGAACCCTTACGCCTCGACCCGATGATTATCCAGATCATCCCTGAAGACACCATATTGGACGTGCTTGAAGGGGACAGCATCCGCTTTGCGGTGTTGGCGCAAGACCAGCGGCGTCTGGAACTCTTCTACCTCTGGACATACAACAACGCTGATACTATCTCGATTGACACAAGTGTGGTTGTGACATTCGATTCACTTGGCGAGCAACTCGTGACCTGTCGGGTTGCCAATAATGAACTCGCTGGCGAAGTCAACTGGCATGTGCGGGTACGCGATTTATACATTGAATCTTACACTCCCGACTCTCTCGGTCTTACTGTGCGGAGGAGGACAACTCTCAACTTCGGCGTAATCGTTCGCGCCACACCTGGCGATCCGGTTCAGTATCTGTGGACATTGACAAGACTTGACGGCGCCGGACCGGAACAGGTTTCACAAGATAGCTTGGCAGAAATCGAGTTTGACAGGACTGGAGACTATAGGCTTGAAGCATTGGCATATCGAGGCGAAAGTTTAGCTGTGGTGGCATGGAGTATTTCCGTCCGATCCGTTCTATGGTCGTTTCAACCGGAAGAAAGGCGGCTCTCAGTCGCGCTCGATTCTGCACTCGCTTTCAGCTTGTATGCATCTAACCCTCAATCAGACAGTCTGAGCTATCGGTGGTATTTGAATGGAGATGAATGTGCGGATACGTCCGAAGAAATCTCAATCCGGTTCGACCGGCCGACGCAGGGTGATGCTCTACCGCAAGTCGTGCTGGGAATTCTGCGCGATGGAAGTGAGGCAGATACCATCAGTTGGAGTGTGACTGTCGTCCCGCCCGATTGTGTACCATCCGGCAGCCTCGACCATGCGCCCGGCGAATTCGGCTTGGTTAGGATTTATCCGAGCCCATTCAACTCTACGACTGCAATCGAGTTCGCTTTACCAGAGAATTCCAAGGTTCAGCTAACCGTCTATGATTTGTCAGGGCGTGAAGTCACAGCATTGGTGAACCGCGAATTAAAGGCGGGAGCACATTCGACAAACTGGAATGCGGAAGGATTCACCTCGGGGATCTATCTGGTCAAGATAGAGACTCCAACCTTTAGCGCTATAAAGAAGGTCACCCTTATCAGGTAGTTCATCTACTCCGAATGGTTGAGATCGCTGGATTTCAACTGATCAAGGTTGACGCTCCCACACGAAACAGTGACGCGTCGACTAATTTTACCGGCTTTGGAAATGGCTCACTATGTGTTATATTTCTGTAGATGATTCGCCGCTTCCGGCCCGCGCCGCTGCCTCAGAATACGAGTTTCAACTGCTTGTGGAGGGCGACTGTGAGTATTTCAACGAAGATCGTCTGGCTGGCAGGACTGCTTGCCTTTGCAAGCCCCACCTTCTCATCCCCAAAGCTTCAGACTTCATACTCGGCTGAAGGAATCTTTTCGGCAACCGACCTACCCGACGGAATTGCTGTGAGGTTCAATCTCTCATCCGAATCTGAAGCGTCGCTATGTCGAGGTTCAGGCTCCCAAGCCGATTCGACCACCTCGAGTTCGACGCCCATCATCCGGTGGGTAGCGCTGCCTCCGACCGGGCAATTCATCGCATCGGTTGTTTCCGCCGAATACTCCGCCGAAGGTCTTAGCCCGGCGTCTCCTCTCTCAACCGACTTACAATCCAAACTCATCCATCTCGGTAAACCGGTCATCCTCAGGGGAGTGAGGATGGCGCCGCTTATCGTCAATCCGCAGTTCCGAGACTATCTCGGCAATCGAGGGATCGTTCGCAGTCTCGAGTTGACCATCGAAAAGGGAAATGATCCCGGCGAGAATGAAGTCCTTCATACACCGCACGTCTTCTCCCCAGTCTATCGCTCCTTGCTCGAAACCACCGTCATCAATCCCGATTCCCCAAATCTCCCGCGTCGCGATCCCGCTCCGGCCAATTTCGGCAAGATGCTGATCCTGATCCCCGAAGCTTATCAGGATGAAGAGGGGCTCGCCGCTATCGAGGAGTTCGCCGAATGGAAGCGCCGCTGCGGTCTGGAAGTGACTTCCCGCACCATCGACGCCGTGGGGCTCTCTTCGCGCGAGATCCGCGATATAATCGCCGAAGGATACCCGGACGATCCCTATGACTATGTTGTGATTATTGGGTGGGATCGATCCTACGACGTAATCGAAGCGAGTGAGGAATTGCAGTTTCCTTCCTTTGAAATGTCAGATCACGGTTGGGGGAGAGGAGTGTCAGGAGGCGATCTGTTCTACGCTACTCTCGATATAGATGAAGAGGATTCTGATCTCATGCCCGATGTTATGATCGGAAGGATGATAGTCCCCACAACCGCGTCACTTCACGGAGTACTGAATCGCTCGATCCTCTATGAACGCGAACCATATCCCGGTGGGCAAGGTCATGTCGGAGAGTGGTTTGGGAAAGCGCTGTTTGCTTGCGATCATAACGAGGAACAGTTTCAACGTTCCGCAACCGATATGGAAATGTGGGCTTGGATTCAGCCCCGCATGGCTCGAATGGGTATGAGTCTGGATACCGTGTTCAACAACTTTGAAGACGCTGCCGAACAAGAGAGACGTATTCTTGAACAAGGGATATCTGTCGCTATCGTGAGCGGGAATTTTACCGGCGCAACCAGTCTTGCAGATCCTCGTAACAACGCGCGCACGAATGGAACGAATCCGTTTATTGTATCCGGCGGAACGTGGTTTTTCATCCCGACAATCTTCCCCTTCTTTGCATCTGCTACCCTCCAAAGACCAGATGGCCCGATCGCCACGATTACCCAGCTCAGTTATTGCGAAGAGCACCGCACTCGATTCACGAATGCAAGCGTGGTGAAGAGTCTATCGCAATCTCAGACCTATCGAGTCGGCGAGCTATTCCTTTCAAGCATTGCAGAGAATCTCGCCAACATGAACGAACTCCTGTATAATGGTGATTCAGCAGATTTCAGAGAATACTTGCATAACTATTCCGTTTTCGGCGACCCGTCCGTTCAGATCTATACCGCCACGCCGCCCCAGCTACAGGTGATTCTTGCCAGTCGAACCTCGCCCGGCGCGACTTCGGTCAACATTAGAGTGACCGACGACAATGCCGATATTCCCGGCGCCGCCGTCTGCATCCGACAGCCCGGTCATTTCCAGTATGTCCTTGAGAGTGACGCCAATGGCTCCGCCGCCTTCACCGTTCCCGAAGGTCTTGCCGAAGGCCGCTTGCAAGTCACCGTCCACAAGCACAACTACCGCGCCGCCGTCGAGGATATCCCTGTTAGCGCTGAGGAGGCGAACATTATTTTGACTTCTGGCGGCTTCAATGATCGAGCGATAGGCGATGGAGACGGACTACTCCGTAACGGTGAGCGGGTGGAACTTGCCGTCGCTTTCCAAAATACCGGCGAGGCTGAAGCGCGGAATTCGACTGCGGTGTTTTCGACAAGCTCCCCATTCCTTCATTTCTTACAGAATGATGTTCCTTTGGAGGATCTTGCTGCGGGGGCAGAAGGAGGGCTAAGAGAACCGATTGACGTCAGGCTCGATCCAAACTGCCCCGGTGGAAACACTATTCGAGTACAAGTTGACGTCACTTCTGAAGGATCGGAGTGGAACTCCGCCTTTGAGCTGATCACGTCCGGGTCGCGTTATGCTATCAACCCGGACGGGATCGACGCGCAGAACCTACTCCCGGATCGTAATGGAACAATCTCGCCGGCTCTTTCCAACATCGGAGATCTTGATGGTGAATGGTTGACGGCAACGCTTGTCAGCTTAACCGATGGTGTGACGGTCAATCTCGCGGAAGAGAGAATTCCTGCCGTTCCGGTCGGGGCGTCGAGACCTCCGGTTGAGCCATTCAGGGTGTCCGTTGACCGTCTCTTCATTCCCGGACAACGCGCCGAATTTGAACTTCGGCTTTCCGGCGAGCATGAAGGCGAAAGAACGGTGCGATTCAGTATCCCTATCTCAGCGCCTGAAGCGGACGATCCGATAGGCCCCGATTCCTACGGCTACATCTGCTACGACAGCGGCGACACAACTTGGCCTGACGCGCCGAAATACAATTGGATCGAGATCAACCCGAGCCTGAATAACCACGAGCTTCTCGGACAAGATCTCGAACTCGAAGATCTCACAAATTTGGGGGGAGGCTGGGAACAATCAGCCGACAACGCCCTGATCGATCTCCCGTTCTCTTTCCGCTATTACGGGCAGGATTATGATAAACTCGTGGTATGCTCAAACGGTTGGGTTTCCTTCGACACGAACGCTGTCCAATTTCGCTCGCCTTACAACGCCCCCATCCCCGGCGGAGTAGCGCCGAACGCGCAAATCTGTCTCTGCTGGCAGGATATCTTAACTGATCTGGGACAAGTCAGCGGATTCTATTCATACTACTATCGGGACGCCGGGATATTCATTGTGGAATGGAGCGAAGTTTATCTATACGGCGACACGCTGATCGATTCTGTGCGAACGCCGCTTCTCACTCCAGTCAGTTTCCAGCTCCAACTCTACGATCCTCAACTGAATCCGACTCCCACCGGCGATGGAGAAATCGTGATTCAATACCAGGAATTTCATGAGATTAAGGGGTACTTGTGGCAATATCCTTTTGCGACCATCGGCGTCCGCAGCCCCGACGGCAGCGACGGCATCCAGTACGCTCACCGCGGTCGATACAATTCTCTGGCAAATCCTATCACAAACGAGTTTGCGGTTAAGTTCACAACCGCAGTCAATGTTCGTCGGAGCATGGCGGACGGCGCCGTCTTCCGAACGATTGACCATTTCACTCCTGTCGAAGGCGCAAGAGTGTATCATCCTCGTGGAATAGATTGTCTCACCGATGCTCAAGGACGGTTCGTTTTCAACGCTCGGATGGGATTCTACCCGAACGTGCAGATATCGAAGGGTGGCTTTAATACGATCAGCTTAGACCTTACAATCGCTGACCGTGAATTTACGGATCTCGGCGATTTCATTATAACAAGCCCAAATTTACTGCATATCGATCCGATCACGTTTGACCTGCGTCCCGACGGCGCGCGCACACATGAGGCGATCACTTTGGTCAACCTCGGTAATGGGTCGTTGGAGTACTCAGCGGGAATAACCTATGCAGATGGGAGTGAGACCAGTTTCGACACACTGCGGACTTTTCCGATCAGTGCTCTCTTGCAGCGACCCTCTTCATTCTCCCCGGTATGGTTGGACAGTTTGTTCTATATTCCTTACATGGGGGAGCAGGTCCGGTCGATGATTGGCAGAATGACCAAAAACGGAGTTCTAAGAGCTCCCATTGGCCCACTGAATATAGACTCCTCCGATGCAGGGATAACTTCACTCGCATGGGATGGCCGCCGTTTCTGGGGCAGCGCCAGCAACTTCGCTGGTACAGTTCACTTTTACGAGATCGATCTCAACGGACAGATCGGCAGGACTATCACGCCATCCGGGCAGGTAAACGACTATAGTCCGAGCCCGCTTGTGTATTGTCCCGATGACACTTCGCTCATCAACGCTGTTCGGAGCGGGAAGATACAGAAATACTCGATCCGGGACCGCGATTTTGGCAGCCTCATCGATGAGCGGGATCTCGATGTGAGACCGATACATCTTTTGCCTCGGGGATTAGGCTGGAATCGAGACGATCCTGACGGTCTGCCGCTCTACATTATGAACGATCTTGTTCTAAACGATTCCACAAGTTCACAGTTACTCATTCGCGCTAATCCCGACACACGCGAAGCGCACCCTTGGGGTTTGCTGCCGGGTAACGCGCGCCGCGCGGCGTATGGAGCTTGGATCTCAACCACCTTTGATAGAACCAATCTTTGCTTGATAGTCAACCAAAATACACCTGGATTGCGAGATACTCTGAAGGTGTATAAACTCGGTCCAAACACCTCCTTTCTGACCAATGGCTTGGAGAACCGCGTTGGAGTAGTCGGCGCTCGTTCGACTCGCGCGATTGGCATGTCGTTCGACGCGACAGGCTGGCCGGTGGGAACCTACTCGTTCGGCGTAAGAATTGCTCACAACGCCGTCGGTGGACAAACCTTCGTTCCGGTTTCGATGATCGTAAGAAACGATGCAGGAGCCGGAGGAAGCGACATCCCATTGCCGGCTGAATTTGGTATCAAGGAGATCTACCCGAATCCGTTCAACTCAACTGTCAGCATCAGTTATGCTCTTTCTGCGGCGTCCCACGTCAAGCTTACGATTCATGATCTGACCGGACGTGAAGTGATTGCTTTGGTCCAAAAACAGCAGAAGGCTGGATTCTACCGGATACATTGGGATGGCAAGAATGAGGAGGGCGATCAGGGCGCTTCGGGATTGTACTTTGTTCGCCTGGAGACGCCGGCTTTCACCAAGGTCAATAAAATGATGCTTGTGAAGTGATCTGGACCAAATCGGTTTGGAGCAAGAGAGGGGCGGCCACAGGTCGCCCCTGCTCTTTCAAATAGAACTTCTCGAACATTCCGGTTCTTGCAGACTGACATGGTGCGGACGGGATTAACCGGCAGGTTGGGAGGTTCCTGTTGGGCGGGAAGCAGTAGGTAAGGAAAGCAGTCCGATGGGCTGCTTTTAGCCTGCAATGATCATCCTCAGAGAAGTGTGACTCTCTCACAAACTCAATAATGGATTTGAACCAGCGACCACTTGACCTCCAGTCACCTATCGTGTGCCATTATCTCTTTATGCTGTAATAAAATTAAAGGGGTGGCACAAATAGATGACACGGCACGGAGCAGAGTTCTGTCGAATCGGTCTTAATGAGCGAAATACTCACGACATATACCTTGACAGCCCTCGGCCATAAGTCCAAACGAACTCCATGTTCAAGCTCATTTTTCATTCAAATTACGACTTTTCGCCCAACTCCATCCAGCTTCGCCAACAACTCTTGTCGAGTTGCCATAGCGCGACGAGAAGTTAGACTTTGATGCATGCAGGAATGTTGTAGAAGAGCTTCTGTCAAGAAAGTATAAGCCTCTTCAAAGTGACCGCATCGATTGTAATTCCTGCCGATTCGCACAGCAAAGGTAAGCGTTGTCCATCCTTTCAGGGCCTTATCACTTAGAAACTCGTAATATTGCGTAAGCTCATTGTCTGAGACGAGTGCGCCAGCTCTGGATAGTCTATATAAATCATTACTTAGACTTAGAGTGGCAAGAGTGCGCGGGCTGGAGCTTGGCATGAATTTAGGAGCATGACCGTCAGCAATGAACTCATTTAACCTTTTTATGGAGTCAAACTGCTCAATGACGCTCTCGTTAAGGCCAAATCGAACGATCATGCCAGCCCGGAAGGCGTGATTCCTCGCTAAGATACACGCTCGATCTCCATTTTTATGTGGGAGATTGTTGGCAATATCCGCGGCTTTTCGGCTGAGATACAGAACTCGGCGTAGGTTGGAATCCGTTACTGGCGTTCGATAGAGCTTATTGACAAGCATGTATGACATCGCAAGATTGCGTTCGTCAGGGTCTTTGAGTTCACGGGCAGAATGTTGAGAACATAGATGTAGATACTTCAATCGATGTGTTGCGCCATTCAGGTGTTTTTCCATGAAGGCAAGACGATCGTAAATCAACGGCTTGTATATAGCGCGGCAATTTGGTTCGGAATCGAACATCCTGATGCAGGCGTCATAGAGCAGCTGCGAAGTCTCCATCTCAAAAGAGCCTAAAGCGAGGTTTGCTGCTTTTATTTCCAGCACCAAAGGAGAGTCCTGCGAAGAAATAAGTCGTTCTGACGAAGTATAGATCAAGCGCAAATACTCTTCCAAGAGCTTATAATCAACGAGAACCTGATCTTGCTGGATAAATATGCGGAAAGGACCCCCGCGCTTGATGATAGTATAGCTTTGCATGAAAGCCTGCATCATCGGCGGCAGACTTCGGGCAGTGTTGAGTAACCACTTGGTGCTTGATTGGGATGATATTCCATGGAAAGCAATAAGTTTTTTAATATCCTCCAAGGTCACATTACCGTGAGCCATTCCGTTCAGGTTGCGGTAAATCATGAGTGCAAATAGCTGCACCCAACGGGCGTGCTGGTAACGGCAGATCTTTTCTCCGTTTCTGAAAATAAGGACCGGTGTCCCGATTCCCGAATCAGGAAAGCGGATTTCTAATCTCATTGCGTAATCAAGAGTTACAAAGAAAATGTGCTGGATGTGCTGGTTTGTTGGATTGGTCGGCTCTTGATGTTAAATTTTGAAAGTATTCAATCAGGGCTAACCTTCTGTAATATAGCTTAGCCAACTAATCGGCACAACTCGATTTGCGATCCATGGTGTGGGGATCGGGACTGCGAGTTGCTGCCGAAGAGTAAAAAAGAAATGGAGAATTATCAGTATGTTGCCAGTCAACTATATTATCCGTGCGGTAGTTCTTTCCTGCGCGTTCATAGGGATGCAGGGAGAGCTTTGGGCGAGGGAGTATCGACTCCACCACCAAGATTTCGGCACAGTCACAGTAGGCGAATCTTCCACCGAGGAATTACAGGAAATCTACAATGGTGGTCAATGGCCCTGTCGAGTTGATTGTCGCCTCGCGAGCAACCGCCTTGGAATTGATGCTCACTCCACTTTCAGAATTGGGAACTCCGATATCTCGGTCGTTACGCAAGCATTCAATGACATCCACGCCGCAATAAGCCGCTACCAAACAGATTTTGAAGTGGAACCGGTTTCCTTTCGCGCGCTCCTTGATTCCGGATATTTCCAAATGCCTGACGAGATAATTGGCGTATGGAGCTTCCGCTTCAGTGGTAGTAATCCCATTACGTTGATCCAAGCAATAGACACTTCTGCGGCAAGGCATACTCTCACATATAAGTTAGTTTCCGGAAACATTTTCGGTTGGGGGGTAACCGAGATGCAGTTCATTATCCCCCCCGGTGGAACACTTCCATTAGCGCTTTCATGCCATCCCGACAGAGAAGGCGAACTTCTGGACACAGTTTTCTATGATCTCGGCACTGTGGGAGATCCGCCAATAGTGTTTCTTTCCTGGGCTGTGCGAGCAAATGGAGTCGTTATGGTTGAAAACCGAACGAGCAAAACTCCTGGCTCTTTCACGCTGATGTCTCCTTATCCGAATCCTTTCAACTCGACGACGACTATTCGATTTATCATTCCAGATCAATTTCCCATATCCGCTTTGCATTTAAGCGTTTACAGACTTGATGGAAGGCTAATGGACGAGATGGAATTCGGAAGGTTCTCGGCGGGATATCACTCAGTCGCATGGTCAGCAGAAGGGCTGCCGGGAGGGATTTACTTGCTGTGTCTCGAGTCTGCCGGAGCTGTAAGAACAACCAAAGCAGTCATTCTAAAATAGTACATCAGGGAGTTCAAAATGCGTCGAGTAACTACATCGATCCTGTTCGTGGTCTTTGCCCTTAGCACTGATGTGGCATCGGCACGTATTCTCAATGTTCCGAGAGAATTCGGAACCATTCAAGCCGGAATCAATGCTACAGAAGCAGGCGATACTGTACTTGTGCAACCGGGAATTTATGAGGAGAATTTAATATTAACAAGGAATCCACTCACCCTCGCGAGCAATTACATCCTCGAGCCCGATACTACCATACGCGATTCGACGATAATTGACGGGACAACACGATCCAATGTCGTTAGTATTAATGACTTGGGCGATAATCCCACACGGATCATTGGACTGACGATTCGTAATGGGTTTGGCGATGTACGAGGAGGCGGGATCCATTCCGAAGGCTCGGCGTTAGAGGTATCCCATTGTAAAATCTCAGATAATATTGCGCAAAGCGGAGCTGGGATCGCGTGCTTCGGAGATATCGGGGGACGTTTTGAGTATGTCGTTTTTGAGCGGAACAATGCGACTAATGCTTGGGCGGGTGGTTTGTGGGGAGCTAATATCTACGTAGCCGGTTGTAGATTTATCGAGAATTCCGCCCACGGAGGCGGAAGCGCTATTAATCTTGGTGGTTCGGCAGAACGCCACGATGTCTCAACGATAATACAAACGCTCTTTCAGGACAATAATGACCGAGCGGTCAGGGCTGATTACGCTGACTTGACGCTTCGTAACGTCGATTTCATCGGTAACAACGACGGCGGCTTGTGGATGCGGAACGGTTTTCTCGACTATGAAAACGGCAGGCTCATCAACAACGGTCCCGATGGTGTTGATTTGTTTTATGGTGGAGGAATATCGACCCGGTGGGTCAACGGCACTCTCAATAACTTGTATCTGGCGGAAAACACTTCAGGAACGAATGGCGGTGGTCTCAATATTGAAATGAATGATGGTGATTCGCTGATAATTCGCAATAGTGTTTTCATCCACAACGGCGCACGGGAAGGCGAAGCTGCTCACATCTCAGGAGGTTACTGTCTGCTCGACAATATCAGCGTCAGCCTTAGTTACCTCACAGGACTTAACCTGCTTGGTGGGGGAGTATTTCATACTGGCGGCAATCTTGAAATACGCAACAGCCGTTTCTTTGGCAACCACGGATACGCGCTCACAAGTATCAAGGACGTTAATGACAATGTTGCTCGGAGTGCTCTTCTTGACCACGTCGTTTTTTCGGGAAACACGGCTCCATTTCAAGTTAGAATCTCCCGAGTAACGGCTTCCTTCATCACTGCAACTAACACGAACGAAAACACTGGCTTGTTTGAGGCGGACTCAGGTATCATTTCAAATTGCATCTTCGGTAAAATCTGGTATCAGATGCGCCGCATGTATTATACGCTTGGCCTCAACGGCATTTCGCGGGCTGGACAGTACAGCATCGCCTACAGTGATATCGAGGAGGGCGTCAGGACATTGTGGACTTCTGACGGTTCAGCCTGCAATATGCTGGATGGAAACATCTTTGAAGATCCGGGATTGGAACTTGATTCCACCGGACGATACATGCTTTCTGTCAACTCACCCTGTATAGACTCAGGTAATCCTGAAGCACCCCTCGATCCTGACAGCACAAGGGCAGATATGGGGGCGATCTACTTCAATCAACGAGGCAACCCACCGACCTTTAACAGGCACATTCCCTCTGAACTCGATTTAATGGTGGAGCTTGGAGACTCTATTCAATTTATTGCTCTGGCCGATGACGCTGACGGAGATTCGATCAACTACTATTGGCTGTTCAACGAAGATACAGTTTCAATAGATACATCGTTAATAATTGTCTTCAACGATGTGGGCGAGTCATTAGTTAAATGTACAATTTTCGATGGACATACGGCGGATTCGATTGAATGGCGTATCTCAGTCCGGGATCTCGCTGTTCATTCCGATGATCTTGATCCTGCTACCCTCATGCTTCAAGCTTCATACCCCAATCCGTTCAACTCTGCAACTACGATCCGATTTGCATTGCCAGAGGATTCTCATATATGGCTTGCTGTCTTTGATCTGACCGGTCGTGAAGTGACAGAGTTGATAAGCGGTGATTTGAAAGCTGGATCGCACTACGCAACTTGGAACGCCCTAGACTCCCCGGCTGGAGTCTATCTGCTTACACTGAAGAAAGGACAAGAAACGATGACACGGAAGGTTGTGCTGCTGCCATAACAGACCGAAACTATTGACCGAAATGAAAGGGCTCGCTTCAGGCGAGCCCTTTTATTTACTATCCTCAAACGTAACCCTCGCCCGCCCCAACTCCGCCTCGAGAGCGTTTCGCAACCAAGTTTCGACTCGGCGGCCATTTTCGCCAGGCGCTACCCTCCCGCAAGCGTGATATATCCAGTCGTGACCGAGTGAATCGAATAGCCGAGATAGTAGCCAAACCGAGTCGCCCTTCGCTTCTAATATTCCTCCCTATATCTGGCATAAGTGTCTATGTTTGAAGAGCTGAGGCTCCCAGAAGGTTCAGCTCGACAGCTGCCCACATTACCACAGCTCAACGGATCGATTTATATTTATTGATCGATCCGCTGTGGAAATGTGGACA
>Ga0247841_10006329_pt1 | contig 18384 bp, 14 predicted proteins | sample LaCruzMarch2015__2_FD_192410 | JGI IMG/M metagenome (GOLD analysis project Ga0247841, IMG submission 192410) | Freshwater microbial communities from meromictic Lake La Cruz, Castile-La Mancha, Spain - LaCruzMarch2015_18m | ecosystem: Environmental > Aquatic > Freshwater > Lake | place: Spain... | reverse complement strand
ATTAAGGTCGGAGAGACGACGCCAAATAAAAAGTTCACTCTCCTGGAGACCAACTGCCTTGGATGGTGTCACGAAGGTCCGGCCATGCTGATCAACGATACGCCTTATAGCGGGTTGACCCCTGAAAAGGTTCATGATATCATTAGTGAATATATAAACAAATAACCTTAAAGAAAATAGGAGAAACTGTCATGTCAGAACAAACCCTAAAAAGAGTTGACCTAATCTTCGGGGAATATTCCAATGAAAAATATAAGGTTTTAGCCAGCACACTGGAGCGAACCAATGAGGATATCCTGAAAGATCTTCTGGATTCAGGCCTCCGTGGCCGAGGTGGCGCGGGTTTCCCCACTGCCATGAAATGGAAATTTACGGCAGAAACACCGGGAGATGAAAAATATGTAATCTGCAATGCGGATGAAGGAGAGCCTGGAACTTTCAAAGACCGTGAAATTCTTACGCGAGTACCACGAAAGGTTTTTTCAGGAATGGCAATTTGCGGGAAAGTGATAGGTGCGAAAAAAGGCTACATGTATCTCCGTGGCGAATACAAGTTCATGGTTCCGGAATTGATGAAAGAGCTTGAAATATATCATGAACACAGCAAGGAGATTGGTCTTGACTTCCCTATCGAGATCAGGATGGGATCGGGAGCCTATATCTGTGGCGAAGAGAGCGCATTATTTGAATCCATGGAGGGAGGACGAGGTGAACCCAGAAACAAACCGCCATACCCCACCACCAGCGGGTTCATGAAAAAACCCACCGTGATCAACAATGTAGAAACATTTGTCAATGTGCTGATGATCATGCGTCTCGGGCCTGATCAGTACAAAAAACTCGGCACAACCGACTCAAGGGGTTCAAAGGTTTTCTCTGTTTCAGGCGACACGCCGATCCCGGGAATTTATGAACTGGAACTCGGTATGCCCCTCGACCGTTTTGTTGATGAATTCGGCGATGGCGATACAAAAGCGGTTCAGGTTGGAGGAGCTTCCGGTTTTTGCGTACCCCGGAAGAAGTTCAAGGATACCGTTATTGGCTTTGAAGGCGTTCCTACGGGCGGCTCCATGATGATCTTTAACAGTTCCCGTTCCATGTACAATGTATTGCATAATTACCTCGAATTCTTTGAAGAAGAGTCGTGCGGGCAATGCACCCCATGCCGTGTGGGTTGTCAACAACTCCGTAAAGGCATTGTTGCCGTGAAAAAAGGAGAAAAGAAAGCTGTATATCTCGACCAGCTCATGAAATTGAGTGAGAGCATGAAGATAACTGCTAAATGCGGACTTGGGCAATCCGTTGCCAATTCATTCTCCTCGATTGTCAATAACTTTAAGGAAGAGATGATCTATTAAACAAGTATTAACAAGACACTATAAAAATCAAATATGGCTAATCAAATAAATCTTACGATCGACGGCATCGGCATTACTGTTGATGAAGGTACCACCATCCTTGAAGCCGCCCGTAAACTCAACATCCATATTCCCACGCTCTGTTATCACGAAGACCTTTGTGTTGCAGGGAATTGCCGGGTTTGCGTTGTGGAACAGGAGAAAGTCAGAAACCTCCCTGCTTCATGTGCCACCCCTGCTGCTGAAGGGATGGTGATTCATACAAACAGTATGAAAGTCAGGATGGCTCGGAAACACATCGTGGAACTTCTCTTATCAGAGCACAATGCTGATTGTACCAAATGTTACAAAAACGGCCTTTGCGAGCTCCAGGGACTTGCATCACAGATGCTTACCGGCGACCACCTGTTTCTTGACTTGGTTCCCGATAAAAAGTACACCATCGACATGTTCAACTCAGCTATCGTGAAAGACGACAGTCGTTGCATCCGTTGTCAACGCTGTGTCAGAACATGTGAAGAGTTGCAAAGTGTAAGTGCGCTTAGCGTCGCTTATAAAGGGGATAAAATGAAGATTTCCACATTTTTCGAGCATCCTCTTTTTGAAGTTGTTTGTACCAACTGCGGACAATGCGTAAACCGTTGTCCGACCGGTGCGTTGATTGAACGCAATTACATTGATCAGGTTTGGGATGCAATCTATGACCCAACCAAACACGTGGTCGTTCAAACGGCGCCTGCTGTTCGTATTGCACTTGGAGAAGCACTTGGAATGCCTCCAGGAAAAATCGTTACCGGGAAAATGGTCACTGCGTTGAAGCGACTTGGTTTTGATTCGGTTCTCGATACTGACTTTACTGCCGACCTGACCATTATTGAAGAAGGGCATGAATTGTTGACGCGGCTAAAGAAAGCGCTGGTCGACAAGGATCCCAAAGTTGCCCTGCCGATGACCACTTCCTGTTCTCCGGGATGGATCAAATTCATTGAACATACCTTCCCTGAATACCTGCCAAACATTTCAACCTGTAAATCTCCGCAGCAGATGTTTGGTGCATTGGCAAAAACCTATTATGCTCAAAAAAGGAAGATTGATCCCCGCAACATCGTTTCCGTTTCAATCATGCCGTGCACTGCCAAGAAGTTCGAGGCCAATCGTCCCGAAATGAGATCAAGCGGTTACAAAGATGTTGACTATGTGCTCACTACCCGTGAATTAGGCATCATGATCAAGCAGGCAGGCCTTGAATTTGATGAACTGCCTGATGATAAATTTGACAGTTTCATGGGTTCTTCATCCGGAGCGGCTGTTATTTTCGGCTCAACCGGAGGCGTTATGGAAGCAGCATTGAGAACTGTCTACGAAGTTGTCACCGGACGTGAAGTTCCGTTCGACGGGCTCAACATCATCCCGGTGCGTGGCACGGAAGGTGAAGTGCGTGAAGCCACCATCAAAATTGAGAAAGTCAAACCTGAATGGAGTTTCCTGGAAGGAGTCGAATTAAAATGTGCTGTTGCCAACGGGCTTGCTCATGCCAAAACAGTGATGCAGAACGTTAGAGATGGCAAAGCAAACTACCATTTTATTGAGATCATGGCCTGCCCGGGCGGATGCCTTGGCGGCGGTGGTCAGCCAATTCCGACCAATCCTGAAATCCGTTCCAAACGCAAATTGGCGATTTACGAAGAAGATATGGGAATGCCCATACGTAAATCGCATGAGAATCCAGACGTTGCCGCAATCTATAAAGATTTTCTCGAAAAACCCCTTGGGCATAAATCCCATGAACTACTCCATACTCACTACACACCTCGAAAGAGGTACTAACCTCGCTCTACCCAATGACAAAGGCTGCTCTCACGGGCAGCCTTTCTTTTTTCCGGCACATAAAAAAGAAACTGCCGGTATTCCTCCGGCAGCCTCAGCGCACTTCTACTAACTACGGATATAAAGAACGGAAATGAAGAAGCGAAATGAATTATTGTTTTTCAGGAGTTTCTGTGGTTTCAGTCTTCTCCGTCGGATTTTTCTTTCCTTTATTAACAGATTCGATGATCACTTTTACATCCCTGTTCGATCTATGAGGGCGGGCTAACCGGTAAGCCCGGGGAGTTTGGTTCAGGTAAAATGATTTACCGCTAACAACAATATTTTGGGAATCATCGACTTCAATAATTATTTTCCGGCCATTTTTGGTCTCCTTTATGGAGTATTTTTTAACGTGATCCATCGGAATATCACCGAGAACATCAGATAATGTTTGTTTATCCTTACGATTGTAATAAAATTGCGCATCATGATCATCCTCAGGACTTACCCAATTAAACTCCTCAATACCTTCGACAGTTTCTGCAATATCAGGCATATTGAATTTATAGGTTAATCCATTGGGACTACCACGATGATAGACCATGCCCGGACATTTACCTTGCTCTCCAAAAAGATATACGCCTTCAGCTAACTTGTATTGCGAGTTTTTCATTGTTGAATCGGAAAAGAAATAGTCGAAATCAACAATCGCATCCGAGTGCAATCCTTTCATTTCCATATTCATCTCTTTCAAATTGTTTATTAGTTCCTTCACCTCCTCCTTGTCAAACGGGAAATTTACTGAGATCGTCGTGTCGATGACCGTGGTTTTTCCCTCATCTTCCCTGACTATTTTTATCTTTAAATTTTTCTTACCTTCTTTTTTGGCAGTGTCCTGAGACATGCCGGGACGGGTCACGAAGATTGCAAAAAAGATGGCCAATCCTGTTATGAAGGCGATGCGTTTGAAATTCGAATACTTTTCCATGTGGTTTTTGTGTTTGGTTGGTGATGCAAATCTATATGACTATCGGCTGGATAATTGTTAAGGAAAGGTTAATTTTAGTTAATGAAAAGTTAATCTTCAGCTATTTGCTCATTCCTTTATTTAATTTTGGGTCATGAATAAAAAATTGCTCTATATCCTGATTGCTTTCATTTGTGTTTCCCTGCTGGGAATTATTGGCGTTCAGTTTTTCTGGATCCGGAATGCATTCCAGGTTAACGAGTCCCAGTTTAACAGGAGCGTGAACGATGCCCTCGGAAGCGTGGTCAAACAGATGGAAACCCGTGAAAACATGCACTTTATCAGCAGGAATTTTGAAGGCGACAGCATCATGAAGATTGTTAAGGCCTATTCAAAAGACACTTCAAATTCAATGAAAGAGCGACTGGAATCACTTCTCGCCCTGAATGAAGATAGGCAGTCTGAACCTAAACGCAGGGAAACTGAACGAGTCAGGAGATCATCTCCTTCTTATATTTCCGTTACCAATCCCACAAGTGTCCTTCAATATTCATATCTGTATAACATTTTGCCTTTGGGGTACAGTTCTGATAGCATTTCGGTTAGTGTGGAAGAATTCTACCAGAATGTTCCGGTGATTAATCTTGAGGATTATCAATTTGAATGGAACGACCAACTGGAACGATTGGATTCAATCATCGAAATCAACGAGAATCAATTCATATTAGCGGAGAATCTGTATGAAAAGAATAAAGTGAATAGAGACATCGACAGGAGTGGCAGCAGGAATTCCTGGAAAGTTGTTACACACACACCAAAAACACCTGATCCAGTAGTGATTGATCATTCATTTCGATCCGAAGACAATAGTTATTTCTCAAGATCAGTCAGAAGCTCCGGAAAAAAGAAAAAGGAGATAAAAGAAAAAAGCATTCAATTACTGGACAATAAAGCAAAACGAATTGAAGAGGTGATAAAAAAGATGGCCATGGAGCTGGAAACCACTCCTGCTCCCCTTCAGCAACGAATCAACAAGAAAAACCTTCAGGCTACCCTGCAAAAGGCATTCGATGATAAAGGAATCGATCTTCCTTTCGAATTTGCCGTTTATACGCCATCCAACGATTCAAATCCCCTACCCATTCAATCGTCCAATTTCGAGAATAATTACCTTTCTACAAACCACCGGATAACACTATTCCCAAATGACCTGTTCCAAAAACCAGACCTTTTACTGGTTCACTTTCCGGGACAACAAACCCAAATGCTAAAATCCTTATTGCTTCTGCTGGCCGGTTCGATCCTGTTCACCCTGATCATCATCCTTTCGTCGGGCGCCAGCATTGTTGTTATGATCCGGCAGAAAAAGATTTCGGACATCAAGACCGATTTCATCAACAACATGACGCATGAATTTAAAACTCCGATCGCTACAATTTCCATTGCTGCCGACTCGATTAACAATGCACGCGTCATCCAGGAACCGGAAAAAATCAAGGACTTCACACGGATCATCAAAGAGGAAAATAACCGCATGAACGCGAGGGTGGAACAAGTATTGCAAATGGCGCTTCTCGACAGCAGGGATTTCAAGCTCAGACCGGGGATTATTGACATGCATTGGCTCATTGACAAGGCGCTGAACACCTTCAGACTTCAAATTGAAAAAAGGAATGGAACGATCCAAACGATCTTTGAAGCCACGAATCCAATTGTGGAGGCCGATGAAGACCATATGAGGAACGTATTGATGAACCTCCTTGACAATGCCAATAAATACTCCGGATCAAAACCTGAAATCAACGTTTTTACCTATAACCGTGGAGGCAAATTTTACTTTGGTGTCGGGGATAAAGGGATAGGTATGAACCAGGATACCCAACGCAAGGTTTTCGATAAATTTTTCAGGGTAGCAACCGGGAACATTCACAATATAAAAGGTTTTGGGCTGGGTTTAAGTTACGTAAAAGCCATTGTATTGGCACATCAGGGAGAGGTGAACCTGACCAGTGAAATTGGCAGAGGAAGCCGGTTTGAGATCGGGCTTCCGGTTGCTCTGAAAGAGGTAAATGGTGAAAATGGCATGTTTTGATTGAATAATCCTTAATGTAAATCATGAATGGAGGAGCAGAATGAGTAAAAAAATTAAAATTTTACTGGTCGAAGATGATCCGAACTTTGGATCCATCATGAAATCGTATCTTGAACTGAATGACTTCGTGGTGGTTCTTAAAACCGATGGTAAACAAGGCCTTTCGGCATTTAAAACAGAGCCCTATGACATATGTATTCTCGATGTGATGATGCCGGAGATGGACGGATTTGCCCTGGCTCGGGAAATCAAAAAAGCAAACAGCCAGGTACCGTTTATTTTTCTTACTGCCAAAACACTGAAAGAAGATATGCTTGAAGGGTTCAAAACCGGTGCCGATGATTATATCACCAAACCCTTCGATTCTGAAGTGTTACTTTATAAAATCAAAGCTATCCTGAACAGAAAGTCACAACAGCAGGAGTTTGAATCTGATTTGAAAGAATTCCAGTTAGGCAAGTTTCACTTTAATTTTATCCTGCGTACGCTTGAACAGGATGGTCATGTTCAGCAACTTTCACCCAAAGAGGCAAACCTTCTGAAGTTGCTATGCACGGCCAAAGACGGAGTTTTATTGCGCAAAGATGCCCTGGAAAAAATTTGGGGAACCGACAATTATTTCAACGGACGCAGCATGGATGTTTTCATTGCCCGAATCCGTAAGTATTTGAAACCCGATCCTTCCATTGAAATTGTGAACATCCACGGAAACGGGTTCCGCATCATTTTCGGGTGATATGCCGGCCAATTACCAGGGCCTATAGATCCCCATGATCTCCATCTTTCCATATTTCACTGAATAGACCTGGTTAATATAGGGAGTTTCATGCTTCCGGTACTTCATGATTTCCTCCGGGGAGCTGGTATCTCTGAAATTGGATAGATAATAGTCAGGTTTTTTCCCGGGTGGGAGCTCATTGGGTTTTGTCAAAAAAGGGAAATAGGAATCAATCCGGGTACTGTAATTCTCCCGCAGGGTATGATCGAACCAAACCCGCTGACGATCTTCTGGTTTCAACATAAAGGCATTGAGGTAACCCGGCAGATTGAGTACCCTGACGGACAAAGTATCTGAAGGATCAGTTCTGACGAGGTGTTCCAGTGCATCGCGATAAGATAAACCCCAGTAATCCAGTTCAAAATTTGCAGGAGGAACCGGAGCGATGGCATTAAAATAGCAGTACTGGTGCGGGTGGTTGCGAATCAGGGTGTGAATATTAACGACAAAGGCAGCTCCAATAATGAGGAGTAGCATCAATTTCCCGGCTTTTTTATACCGTTTCCCGGGGTTTCTATCCAAATGTACAACGAATGATCTGAGACCATAAATGGCAACGTAAATGATCGCCGGCCAGAGAAAATAGAAATGCCTCCAGCCATCGTACAACGTTGAATGAAACAGAATGGCTGTTACGACTGGAATAAGAAGCCATCCTGCAATAAATAAATCCTGTGAAGCCCGGGGTTGAACAAAGAAAAAATAGTTTCTGCTGAAAGAGCGCTTGAATGCAAAGAGCATACCAGACAGGAACAGTGCCAGGTATATTAATGGTGTTGAAATTCCAATCCACAACGGAAGATAATACCAGGGGACCTGATTGGTCGGGATATATTTTCCAAGAAACAGGAGATTGCCGGCGGTATGGGACACATCGTATTTTAGAAATTTAACGATGATGGCAATGGTCCGCCCAATGGGGTCACTCCAGAGATAAGGGTTGGTGATCCAGGTAAAGAAAAAGAACAAAATTGGCAGCAACAGGAGAATCATCAGGTGACGTTTTCCCTTTATCTTCGAAATGGGATCTATCAGGAATCGAAGCAGTAGAATAATAAATGCTAAAAATGGAATAAGAATACCAATCGGTCTGACATTAAAAGTGATTGCCGACAGAAAAGCGAGCAACAGTACATGATAAAGTTTTCCCGTTTCAGTCACGCGGATGTATAAAGAAAAGCTGAATATAAAAAACACCATTACGATAATATCCTTTGAATTATAAAAGGATTCGGCAAAAACGCGGGGATGCAGAAACAGCATTAAACAGGCGACCAGCGGCAGGTACCAGGTATTGAAACGCCTTCTGATGATCCATGCAAACACAATTAAACCAATCCAGAAGAATGTAAAATTGAGAAAATGCCGAAGAAAAAAAACCTCCCTGTAATCCTTTACTTGAAGCATCCTTTCAACGCTAAAAAGCAGTACTTCAAAAGCTGCTCCGAATTCCTTATCCCTGTACTCGTCCAGTTCAGGAACAGTACAGGACAGCGGGACAAGCTCAATGTTAAAAGTTTTCTGGATATGGTTGAAAAAAACTATACCGGAATTGCGCTGGGTATTTTCATCCCAGGATATTCCATAATCGCGAAATATCAGAATACCCGTGACCAGCATAAGCAGGATAAAACCCGGGAGAAGCAGTTTTTTATATGGTTTCAAAAATCCTTTATCCTTTTACAGAGTCAAAAGTAATAAAAATAGTTTGCAGTTCGTCTATAAAAGTTAATTCTCATTGATTTATGATTCAGGTGGATGCAATGGGTATTTTTACACTACAAAAAATTTTCTCATCATTTTCTGTGAATTTATTAACAATGTGAATAATTTAACATAAAATATTTGCACAGTATTTATAAAGGGACTATTTTTGCCAAATAATGAACATTGGTGGTTTTGTTGACAGAAACGAATACCTTTGCCTCAAAATCAGTCGTATAGAAGATTTACAACATGACAAAGATCAGATCCATTGAGGAATTGAAAAAGCTTCGTAACGAGCTAAAATCTAAGACGGAAGCCTTGTCACAGAAGGACAACCCGGAAAGCATCATCCAGGTTAAGGTGACGATGGCCACCTGTGGTATAGCCTCAGGCTCCCGTCCTGTTTTTGAATATTTAACTGAGGAACTTGCGAAACGGAACATTCCTGCTAAGGTTACGCAGTCGGGTTGCATGGGATTTTGCTATGCTGAACCTACCATTGAAGTCACTATCCCCGGTAAAACACCTGTAATGTTCGGTTTTGTGAATAATAAAAAGGCGGATGAGATCATAGAGCGGTTTATCCGCAAAGGGGAATTGATCGAGGGAATTATCTCTCAGAATTATGAAACTGTTGAATTCAATTAGTTCAGGAAGGGAATAAGCATGGCCAGACAGATCAGAATAGCATTGCGCAACTGCGGCGTCATCGATCCTGAGCGGATCGAGGACTATATTGCACGGGAAGGATATCTTGCCCTTGGTAAAGTATTGACAGAACTCTCTCCTGATGCCACCATTGATATCATCAAGAAGTCAGGCTTACGCGGTCGTGGTGGCGGTGGTTTTTCTACCGGATTAAAATGGGAGATCACCCGGAAGGTTAAGGCAGACCAGAAATATGTAGTTTGCAACGCTGACGAAGGCGACCCTGGAGCATTCATGGACCGTTCCGTTTTGGAAGGTGACCCTCACTCGGTATTGGAAGCCATGGCCATCAATGGTTATTGTACCGGGAGCAACAAAGGTTTGGTATATATCCGTGCCGAATATCCGCTGGCCATCGAGCGACTCAAAATCGCCATGATGCAGGCAAGGGAGTTTGGATTTTTAGGTGAAAATATTTTAGGCACCGGATTTAATTTCGACGTGGAGATCCGTTATGGCGCCGGAGCTTTCGTTTGCGGAGAAGAGACTGCTCTGATTCATTCCATGGAAGGATTGCGGGGGGAGCCTACTGTAAAGCCACCTTTCCCCTCAGAAGAGGGATATCTCAAGAAACCCACCAACGTCAATAATGTTGAAACTTATGCCAATATTCCCGTTATTCTGAATAAGGGTTGGGAATGGTTTTCCAATATTGGGACCGAAAAATCCAAAGGAACCAAAGTATTTGCACTGGCTGGAAAAATCAACAATGTAGGCCTGATTGAAGTTCCTATGGGAACGACACTTCGCGAAGTGATTTACGAAATTGGCGGTGGCATCCAGAATGGGAAAGAGTTTAAGGCAGCTCAAACCGGAGGACCATCGGGAGGTTGCCTCACGGTCAAGCACCTCGATACACCTATCGATTACGATAACCTGATCGCGGCTGGTTCCATGATGGGTTCAGGCGGGCTTATCGTCATGGACGAAGATGACTGCATGGTAGCCATTGCCAAGTTCTACCTGGAATTCACCGTGGAAGAATCCTGTGGAAAATGCTCTCCCTGCCGCATCGGGAACAAAAGGCTGTTTGAGATTCTCGATAAAATCATACAGGGCAATGGAAACATGGAAGATCTTGACAAATTGAGGAATCTCAGCACAGTTATCAAAGACACCTCTCTTTGCGGACTTGGCCAATCGTCGCCAAACCCGGTATTATCGACCATTGATAATTTCTACGATGAATATTTTGAACATGTCAGTTTAAAAAAATGCCGTGCAGGTGTATGTAAATCGTTGATGCAATACCTGATCATCCCCGACAAATGCATTGGATGTACACTTTGTGCCCGCAATTGCCCGGTGAATGCCATCAGCGGAGAACGCAAGCAGGCTCACCTGATCGATCAGGAAAAATGCATAAAGTGCGGAGCATGCATGGAGAAATGTAAATTCGGCGCGATCTATATTAAATAATGAGGTCTGAAACATGGAAAGGATAAAACTGACCATAGACGGCAAGCCCGTTGAGGTTGAAAAAGATACTACAATTTTAAAAGCAGCCAAGACTGTTGGCATTGATATACCTACCCTGTGCTACTTCCAACTCAAAGACATGAACATTGAGAACCGTCCGGGCGGATGCCGCATTTGTGTGGTGGAAGTCAAAGGACGGCGCAACCTCGCTCCTGCCTGTGCCACAACTGTAGCTCCGGGGATGGAAGTCAACACCCATAACATCAGGGTATTAAATGCGCGCAGAACCGTTCTGGAGCTCATTCTCTCCGATCATCCTGCCGAATGTCTGACCTGTGCCAAATCAGGTAATTGTGAGCTTCAGAGCATGGCACAGCAACTCGGCGTTCGTGAAATACCTTACCAGGGTGAGCAGTCGACTTACCGTAAGGATACGTCACCTGCCATCATCCGGGATGTTGACAAGTGTATCATGTGCCGGCGATGTGAAATGATGTGCAATGATGTTCAGACAGTGGGTGCGCTTTCTGCCGTCAACAGAGGTTTCATGGCAGTGGTGGCCCCGGCATTCGAAATGAATCTTGAGAAATCTCCCTGTACTTATTGCGGACAATGTGTATCGGTATGCCCTACCGGTGCCCTGACAGAAGTTGACCACTCTCGCAATGTCATCAATTCACTTGCTGATCCTACTAAAACAGTGGTTGTTCAAACAGCACCTGCCGTCAGGGCTGCCCTGGGCGAAGAATTTGGCCTTGAGCCAGGCACTCTTGTAACGGGTAAGATGGTCGCAGCACTCAGACGACTAGGTTTTGACTACGTGTTCGACACCGATTTTGCTGCCGACCTGACCATCATGGAAGAAGGAAGCGAATTACTCGACCGTCTTACCCGTTACCTCAAGGGTGACAAGAATGTGAAACTACCGATTCTGACCTCATGTTGCCCAGGCTGGGTGAATTTCTTCGAGCACAATTTCCCCGAGATGCGGGATATCCCGTCAACGGCGAAGTCTCCGCAACAGATGTTCGGCCCGATCGCCAAGGAGTATTTTGCAAAGAAACTTGGAATCGACCGGAAAAACATGATCGTGGTATCGATAATGCCCTGCCTGGCTAAAAAATACGAATGCCAGCGTGATGAATTCAAGGTAAATGGGGATCCTGATGTGAATTTTTCCCTTTCAACACGCGAACTGGCACATCTCATCAAACAGGCAAACATTGATTTCAATTCCCTGCCCGACGAGGATTTTGACCATCCACTCGGGGCTTCGACAGGAGCCGGTGTGATTTTTGGAAATACTGGGGGTGTGATCGAAGCCGCATGCCGTACCGCGTATGAGTTATATACCGGAAAGAAATTGGAGAAGGTTGAATTCAATGAATTGCGCGGCCTTGAAAATATCCGGCATGCCACACTTGATTTTAACGGACTTCCCATCAACATCGGGATTGCCCACGGTTTAGGCAATGCCCGGAAACTACTTGAAGACATCCAGCAGGGGAAAAGCCATTTTCATGCCATCGAGATTATGGCTTGTCCGGGTGGCTGTATCGGAGGTGGCGGACAACCCTTCCACCATGGCAATTCGGAGATCATCAAACAGCGTGCTGCTGCCATCTACCGTGAAGATGCCGGGAAACCGATTCGCAAATCGCATGAAAACCCCTTTATTATTGAACTGTACAAGGAATTCCTGGGCAAGCCTCTCAGCGAAAAATCTCATCACCTTCTGCATACACATTATTTTGATAAGAGTGCCGGAGACTTTGTTGAGGAATAGGAAAGTGATTTACGATTTTTGATTGTTAAATTTTTTTTTATGGCAAAGATTAAATTATCGGAAAAGAAGTTGCAGGAGTTGAAAGAGATTTGCGCGTTCTTTAACAACGAAAAGGGTGAGCTTATCAATGTCCTGCATAAAGCGCAAAGCGTTTTCGGTTATCTGCCGGCAGAGGTTCAGGAGGTGATTGCAAAAGAGCTGAATATCTCGGTGGCTCATGTTTACGGGGTAGTTACCTTCTACTCATTTTTTACAATGACACCAAAAGGCAAGCATCCCATTTCCATATGCCTTGGAACAGCCTGTTATGTGCGTGGATCAGAAAAGGTATTGGAAGAATTCAAAAGGCAGTTGAATATCCAGGTCGGAGAAACCACACACGACGGAAAATTCTCACTAAGTTGTTTGCGTTGCGTAGGCGCCTGTGGTCTTGCCCCTGTGGTCATGGTTGGCGAGAAAGTATATGGCAGGGTTTCGCCTGATGGCGTTGCAGACATTGTTGCCGAATACAATAGTTAGTTTTTTTTGGTTAATACTTGATGACCAAAGCCTGCCGGTACTATTCTGGCGGGCTTTTGTTTTTTAACAAGGGAGGGAGGAAGCGAAATGGTGATGTAAAGAGATGTCGGATTGAAGTCAATAGAATTTCATGGACACCTCTTTCAGGAATTTCTCTTCAAGCGTACGGGTGATCCTGTGAACTACGGTACGTCTTAGCTCCAGTTCAATGGGAAGGGTGGGATCCTGATGTGCGACATTGATGCCAGTTCCGACCAGGAAATGGATTTCATCGCAATCCATTATCATGCGAACGATCTCATCTGCAGGACCTTTCCCCAACTTATAATTTTGAGTGTACTTTTTAAGCAACTCGCTCACTTTGCTTAATGTCAGAATACCTTCCGTAATCAGGTCAACTCCCTCCATGTGAGAAACAGGCGGCAATTCGGGATCCAGCATCACATGGGTATCGGTAATTTCCCTTTTCCATTCCCGGGCTATCATATCGCCTGTGGTGGCACCACTAATAATTTTTTTGCCATCAAACTGACTGAGTATTCCAGCGATCAATGCATCATTTTCCATATTCTGAGGCGGACCCGTGCAAATCATGAGTTTGCGGGGTTCCCTGAAATAGATTACAGCACAGCTGATATCGTCCTTAGGATGGTAATTATCGTTAAGGTTTGCTTTATCCAGCACTTTTGAAGCCAGTTTTACCGCGGAAATATCATGTTCTTCCCGGATGGCGTCGATGACCAGAAGCCGATAATTTTCCTCTCCGAAACCCATTGGATATTTCTCACTACCCAAACCACTTTGAATGACACCATCTGAACAAAAAACCAGGCGGTCTTCCTTTTGGGGATGGAAGGTTGTTGTCAGTATCTCTTTCCCTGAATGCTTTTCACCTTCCGTCACAATCACATTCCAAACCGGTTCATGAAGCCGGATTCCTCTCAGAATAAGTGTTTTTGGATTTTCATATTCAAGAATCCGAACCTCCCCATTGGCATCAACCTCCACGATGGTAAAGGTGGAATAATTCATCTGTTTCACGCTGTCAACAGGAAGTGTATTCATAATGATCTCGGAGATCTTCTGAACCTCCTTATGTTCCTGGGTGAAACTCACTGCAAGAGTAGCCGTTAGGGTTCCGAGAAGATTGGCCTTAATTCCATGTCCCATTCCGTCAGAAAGGACGACAATTATTCGTCCCTCCTCCTTGATCCGCTTTGAAATGAACACATCGCCACAAACCCTTGCATCACCGTGACTTTTCTGCTGGCAGGTTACTTCGATGAAGAATTTTTCATCCATCAAAACAAATTTTCGATTTTATTTCTTTGCCGGGTTTTTATGTGACTCGATGATGGAGTTAAGCATCTGTTCTGTTTTGGCTGAGCCTTCACCCAACAGGAAGGCTATCTTCTGTACCATTTCAAAGTTTTCATCAATGACCTCTGAGAGACGATTAATGATCTGCTCTTTGCGAACTTCGGGGACATACATATCGCGAAGAATACCTCCCACATATTTATGGCTGCGAATCGGAAAGATGGAAACGCCCAATTTGGTGTCGCCATAGAGCACATCCTTGTTTTCAATGGTTTCGTCGGACGAAAGGACATATGAGAACATCTTATAAAAATGCACCGGGAGCAGCGTTTTCAGGTCTGCGCCTACCAATCCGGGGATTACTTCGTCGACCATGGCAGCATCTTCGCCAAGGATCCGGATAAAGGCTTTATTCGATTGTATTATCTTCAACTCGGCATCCACAATAATCACACCGGATAAAAGTTTCTGAAGCATGGCAGAGATAATCTCACTGGATTCTTTCTGTGCCTCCTGTTCATGTTTGGCTTTTTCTTCCGACTCTTTTAAAGCTTCCTGGGTTTTTGCCAGCTTTTCATTGGTAGACCGAAGTGTTTGTATATATTCCTGACGGTTACGGCCGCTAAAAACGTGACACATTTCGGTAATGGCCAGTCCCTGTGCAATGGCAATGGCAAATTCGCGACAGTTGGTATACCCGCAAGCCTCACATCCAATCTCATTGTGCATTTCTCCTTCGCGTTCGATCATTTTCAATACCTCTTCGACCGTTTCCCGGTCAGGTACCGGAAGCCGCTGGTCATCGGGCACGAATTGCCTGCTAAGATCAAGGTTATCAACGAGTGCAACCTCCTTTTCCCATGTTGCCTTGTCAAAGGTGGTCAACCGCTTATTGGCATAATCGGTAACCAGTGTCATTCGAAGAAATTTTTCACCGGCAACGGATGTACCTGGTCCCATCAGGCAGCCTTCGTCATAAAAAATATTAAAATGCCGTTTGATCATATCGATGCGGGAGTCAAACTCCTTCACGGCATCCACCATATTGTTTCTGCCTTCTGTTGTGATCACCATACCGGTAAGAAGATCTTCGTTGATCTCAACAGCCTGAAGAATTCCATTGCTGATCGGATAAAGTGAACCCTTATATCCCAAAGGAGGATCGAAGTCTGAAAATTCCAATTGACTTTCCCGGATGTTGAATTGTGCAAATAACTGTCGCAATTCAACGAAAGTAAGAACGGAATCAATTCTGGCATCGCCTGTGTACTTAAGGGCTTCATCTTTCGTGGCAATGCATGGGCCAATGAACACTACCTTGACATCGTTGCCATATTTGCGGCGTATGACCTTTGCAGTTGCCACCATGGGTGAAACGATGGGAGCCAGATTGGTGATCAACTCGGGATAATATTTTTCAATAAAGGCAACGACAGAAGGACAATTTGAAGTAATGTGGTATTTCCCTTTAAAATCATCCAGCAACTCCTTGTATTTACGGGCAACCAGGTCAACTCCAAAAGAAACCTCGCTGACATAGGTAAATCCAAGTTCCTTGATCATCTCCACGAATTTCCGGTAATCTGTGATATCGTGGAACTCACCGGAAATGGTCGGATCACATATTGCAGCAATTTTCCCACCGGAACTCAACAGATCCTTTGTTTCCTCGATCGAACTGCGGTAGAAAATAGCTGCCGGCGAACATGCCCGGTAACAACTTCCACAGCCAATACAGCGTTCTGGAACAATCGAAGGGAACTCGGTATTCACATCCACCCTTATCGCTTTGACCGGGCAAATCCTGACACAAGAATAACATTTTATGCAAGCTTCATGCTTAATATGAAGAAGTGGAGCTATTGTCATGGTTCTATAAATAACCGACCAAAAATTCAAATGACTGTTTAATGGTCAAATATAAGAATTACTGCGGTGGTCTGGACATTTTTCAGGTATTTTTTTACAAAAATCACAAGATCAATTATTGTTTAATTTTTCACATTGCTAAACTTTTCACAAATAAATTTTTTAAAGTAATATTTATATCTTATTTTTGTATGGCTAAAAATAACCCTATTAACGTTCATGCAAGAGATATTGAAAAAAATACTGCCGAAGTACCCGGCAAACAGGAAAGATAGTCTGATTCCTCTCCTTCAGGAGATCCAGAAGGAACAGGGTTACCTTACCGAGGAATCCATTGAGGCTGTGAGTAAATACCTCAATTTGCCCGTTAATAAGATTTATGGTGTTGCTGCCTTTTACGATGAGTTCCGGTTTCGTCCAAGAGGTCAATATCATTTTCAGGTATGTCGAGGAACGGCATGCCATCTTTTTGGAACCGACACTTTTCTGAAGGAATTGGAGAAGCAACTCAAGGTTAAAGCAGGAGCTACTACCAGGGATCGAAAATTCAGTCTTGAGATCGGAAATTGCATGGGAGCATGCGAACATTCACCTGTTATGAAGATCAATGATACCTATTATTCTCATGTCACAATTGATAGTTTAAGTAAAATCATCCGAACGCTGAAAGAAAAAACCGAATAAGATGACATTGTCAAGGGCATCCGAGAACAAAGAATTTCTGATAGAAAAAGTTCTGAAGAATTATTCAGGTCTTCTCGATAAAAACACCGGTGACCGCCTGTCCATTATCAAGCGAGAAAAGATACAACGCCCGGTTATATATATCGGCATGGGTACCTGCGGTATCATTGCCGGTGCAAGCGATACTTTTAACGCTGTTGAAAAATACCTTAAGGATCAAAGAATTGAGGCAGATCTCATTCGCGTTGGCTGCATCGGACTATGTTCTGCGGAACCATTGCTGGACATTCAGCTACCGGGAAAGACACGGATTTCTTTTAAAAAAGCCACGGCCGACCGGGTTGAGGACTTGCTTAATTCCGCTTTCCACCATACATTGGTAGAGGATACTGTGCTTGGACAATACAAACAGGCTTCACATGAGGATTGGCCCGGTATTCCGCATATGGAACAGATTCCATTTTTTTCGTATCAATGCAGGAACATTCTGCGAAATGCCGGTCATATTTCTCCTTACTCGATCGAAGATTACCTCGCCAGGGGTGGGTATAAATCACTCTATAAGACTGTTTTGAATTATCCTGCCGAAAAAGTCTGCGAAATCATTGAACAAAGCGAACTGAGGGGGTGCGGAGGCGGAGGTTTTCCAACGGGTAAAAAATGGTTACTTGCTTTGCATACTGCCGGTGATCAGAAATACCTCATCTGCAATGCCGACGAGAGTGATCCGGGTGCTTTCATGGACCGTGCCATCATCGAAACCGATCCCCATAAGGTTATTGAAGGCATTTCCATTGCATCCTATGGCATTGGGGCCAACTATGCCTTCATTTATATTCGTTCGGATTATGAGCAATCGCGTGAGATTCTCGAGAATGCCTTAAGACAAGCGAAAGAATTTGGATTTCTGGGAGAGAATATTTTCGGCAGTGGATTTACATTGAACATCCAGGTTCGCCAGGGTGCAGGAGCTTTTGTTTGTGGAGAAGAAACTGCCCTCATTGCAAGCCTGGAGGGACGGCGGGGCTTACCACAAACCAAGCCGCCATACCCGGCAGAGAAGGGATTGTTTGGACAGCCAACCATTGTCAATAACGTTGAAACCTTATCCAATGTGCCTTCCATCATTGAGAACGGCCCAACATGGTTTCAGGCCATGGGTAAGAACGAGAGTAAGGGCACTAAAATTTTCAGTATCTCCGGGAAAGCAATGCATACCGGTTTTATTGAAATCCAGATGGGGGTAAGCATTTCCGACATTGTTTTTAAAATCGCCGGAGGCATTAAAGGTGATAAGGAACTCAAGGCTGTCCAGTTGGGAGGGCCTTCGGGTGTATGCATACCGGTCAAGGATTTGCAAACCGAGAT
>Ga0247841_10006328_pt1 | contig 18386 bp, 19 predicted proteins | sample LaCruzMarch2015__2_FD_192410 | JGI IMG/M metagenome (GOLD analysis project Ga0247841, IMG submission 192410) | Freshwater microbial communities from meromictic Lake La Cruz, Castile-La Mancha, Spain - LaCruzMarch2015_18m | ecosystem: Environmental > Aquatic > Freshwater > Lake | place: Spain... | reverse complement strand
TCATTTACCAGCGCACGGGCTATGGCTATGCGCTGCTGCTCGCCTCCCGACATCTCATTTGGCTTGTGCTTTGCGCGCAAGGCCAGGCCGACCTCTTTTATCTTTTCCATGGCCCTGTCTTTGAGATGCCTCTTACCGGCATATATGAGCGGAAGTTCTGCGTTCTCAAGAGCGTTTATCCTGGGCAGGAGATGAAATTGCTGAAAGACAAAGCCCATGAGATGATTCCTGAGCATGGCCAGCTGGTTATTGGTTAATGAAGTTACCTCTTTTCCCGCCAGCTTATATTCTCCCGAATTAGGCCTGTCGAGCAGCCCTAATAGATGCATAAGCGTAGATTTGCCTGATCCGGACGGGCCCATGATAGCCAAAAAGTCGCCCGATTCTATTGTAAGGGTTATCCCGTTTACGGCAGTTACACCGGAATGGCCCATCTTGTAAGTCTTTCGTATATCTTTTAAAGAGATCATTTCCCTCTTCTTCCCATAGGCATGAGGGGGTTGGTGCCGCCGGATGATCCTTTTGACGGAGTATATTTTTGCGTCATCTCGATTATCCTGTCATCGGCGCTTAAACCCGATACGACTTCAATATTCTTGTCGTCGGAAATTCCGGTTTCTATATTCCTTTCGACCGGTTTGCGGTCCGCGCCTCCTCTTAAAAGAACATAGCTGCCGCTTCCGCCTTTTTTTACCGCATCGATAGGTATCATCAATATGCCTTCCTTGGACTTTTCTATTATGTTTACAGTGGCCGTCATGCCCGAACGAAATACCGCCGGCGTGGTATCCGGTATTATATCGACTTTGTATATAGTCACATTATTTACAATGGTAGATTCATAGTATATGTGATCGATCTTCCCGTTTACTTTGATCTCGGGATACGCATCGAGACTTATAGTCACATCCTGGTCGACACGTATTCCCCCGATGTCTGTTTCATCGACCTGCGCCTGGACGATAAGGCGATCGGACAATACGAGCACGGCATCTGCCGAAGTTACAACCTGCCCCGGGTCGTCCTGGCTGACGATAACTTCACCGTCGATCGACGATATTAATGGTGTCGGCTTGTACACATCTTCCCAATATTTCATCGCCTCCGGGCCGCGGGCCCTGGCAGCGTCCAAAAGAGCGGCACGCTCGGTCGAACTCATCCAGGCAAGCGTCTCGCCCGCCTTAACGAAATCACCCTCTTTAACCAGTATCGAGTCTATACGGCCGTTAATTGGCGGTTTTATCTCCAGCCGGTTTTGCGGCTGAACAGTCCCTGTCGCTGTGATAGTCGTCTGAATAGCGCCAATCGATGGCCGGATTTCCCGGGCGATCTCATTTGACGGCTTTTGACCTGTCTTCATAACGGCGACCACAATAACCGCCAGCACCAGTAAGCCGAGATACACTGCCCATCTCTTGTTTTTAATCATGATCTAACGTCCCCCCTTTTGCCTGGACCCAATTAGCTTCCGCGACTAACGCATCGCGTTCGGTACTTAAGAAAGTTCTCTTTGCAGTCACCAGGTTATTCTCTATTATGATCCAGTTATCGTATATAAGAAGGCCTATTGAATATTCCGCTTCCGCTATCCGCGCCCGTTCCTGCGCCGCTTCAAGCAATTTTTGCGCAACCCCTACTTTCTCAACCGCATCCTGCAGCGTCGTCCAGGTATTTGATAATGTATATATCACACCGTCCCGGCCGCTTTTCTCATCAGCCTCAGCCTGTCCCAGCACGGCTTTGGATTTTGAAACAGTCGCGATCGTATTGCCGCCGTCGAAGAACGGAAAGATCAGGCTGGTTCCGGCTGACCATTCGTTTTTGTCCGGGAATGCGTTAATATTTGTATTACCTATGGTTCCGGAAGCATAAATTTGAGGAAAGAACATCGCTTTGGCGGATTTCACTCCGTACTTCGCGGCCTCTTTCTGAGCCACCAGCTGTTCCAGCAGGGGAGTAGTCTCACATAGTTTTTCAAAATCCGGCCTTTCGCTGTCAGCTTCTCTTACACTAAAATCACCATCCACTGTCATAGGCACAAACGATCCCCGTCCCAACTCCTTCGTAAGCTGTCGCTGCGCCAGGAAGATACTTCTCCTCGCCTGGTTCGTATCAAATACCGCCTGCGCCAAGTCAGCTTCTGAAGTCATGAGCGATCCCCTGTGTTCTCTGCCTCCTTCATATCGCAGTCTGACCAGTTCCAAATTCTGCTTGCGCCGGGCCTCTATCTCTTCCGATATCTTTAAAAGCCCTTGCGCCGCCAAGAGATTAGCATATGCAGTCCGCAGCCGTAAACGTATATTGGAGGAGGTAACATCGTAATTGTACTTTTGTGCTATTATATTACGCTCTGCGGCCGATAGGTCATAGGAGGTCTTGAAACCGTCGAATAGAAGCTGCTCGCCCGTTATACTGTAATCGTAAGAAGTCGATGCCTGGCGCCCATTGCCGACTTGTACATCGCTTGAGCCAAACGTTGCGCCTTTGGAGGTGACCTCGCTTGCATTACCGGTAATCTGCGGGATATAAGCGCTTCTAGTGATCTCTTTTGCGGCTTTATACTGGTTTATCTTTTCGGCGGCGGAAATGAGGTCCGGATGGTCCCTCTTTGCCTCCTCGACACAAGCCTTCCATGCGATCACCTCTTCGGCCGTAGCATTGCCTGGGAGAAAGGTAATCATCATCAAAGCCGTTACGATCGGAATTACATGCTTGATCATATATATTTATAAACTTAGACGCGGGATCGCATCAAAAAGTTCCATTCAAAATAAACTTTATTGATTAATGTGTGAAATATCTCTTTTTGAAGTAAAGCGAGACGTTCACCAGACTTACCAGTACCGGCACTTCCACCAGCGGTCCGATAACAGCCGCGAACGCAGCTCCCGAGTTAATGCCAAAGACCGAAACAGCCACCGCTATCGCCAGCTCAAAATTATTGCTGGCCGCTGTAAACGAAAGTGTAGCCGTTTTGGCATATCCGGCTTTAAGCTTCCTGCCCATATAAAATGAGATTAAGAACATTGCGATAAAATAGATGAGCAAAGGAAGTGCGATCCTCGCCACATCAAGCGGGATAAGCACAATGTATTCGCCTTTCAGGGAGAACATTACGATTATTGTAAATAAGAGCGCTATCAGGGTAATAGGACTGATCCTAGGAATAAATTTATTCTCATACCATTCTCTGTTTTTTAGACGCAGTAATACAAGTCTGGTGATAACTCCGGCAATAAAAGGAACTCCTAAATAAATGAAAACACTTTGCGCAATCTGAGTAATGGTGACATTCACAGCTACGCCGTGAAGTCCAAACCATGGCGGAATAACGGTAATAAAGATCCACGCATATACCGAATAGAATAAAACCTGAAATATTGAATTAAACGCCACAAGCCCCGCGCAATACTCCGTATCCCCCTTGGCCAGATCATTCCATACGATCACCATTGCAATACATCGCGCAAGCCCGATCATTATGAGGCCGACCATATACTCGGGATAACCCCTTAGGAACAGCGCCGCCAAAAGAAACATCAATATAGGGCCGATTATCCAGTTCTGAACCAGCGAAAGCACTAATATCTTATAGTCACGAAAAACATCCCACATTTCCTCATATTTCACTTTTGCTAAAGGAGGGTACATCATGAGTATCAGACCTATGGCGATCGGAATATTTGTCGTCCCGACCTGAAATTTGTTCCAAAAATCCACGATCTGCGGATAGAAATAACCCCACGAAACACCGATACCCATGGCCAGGAATATCCATAAGGTCAGGAATCTATCTAAAAATGACAACCGCTTGACAATGTGCTTCATCTTTATATCAATTATCCAATTTAACCACGGACGGAGTATAAGTTTTAACTTTTGAAGTAACGCCGCTTGCCGATGCTGTAGATGTTCCACTGCTAAAATTAATGGGTTTTATCGTATTCACCTTCCTGCCTGCCGATACACCCATATCGAATATGGGCGTTTTTGGCGCTATCGTATTAAGCACCAGCAGCTGCTGTGCGGGTTCTTCATCAGCTGCAGGAGCAACTACCTCTATCGTGCTCTCTACAACATTATCTGCTTCGTCCGATTCCTCGATCTCATTGTCCGGGTCGACAGTCAAGCGCATTACGTGTCTGCCAACTGTGTTAAACGCATAGTTTTCAAATAAGAAACTGGCATTGACCCTGGCTTCCAAAGTCTCGGCCTTTCGGGCTATCATCCTGCCATCAACCTCAACTTTGCATTTTACCCATTCAAGTTTCTTATCACTACGGTTAGATAGAGAAATGACGATGGCGCCTTTTTCATTAACATTAACTCTGTCGGCATATACGTTTGAGCCCTGGCGTACAAATCCTACTTCACTGGCTCTCACATCGCCTACCTGATTGGCAGGTTCTTCAAATCCGCCGGCGGGAGGTTCTAATAGTTCATCGGCTGGGAGTTGTTCGAGTTCGCCGGCAGGGGGCTTTAATATTTCATCAGCAGGAGGTTTTTCGAATCCACCAACGGGAGGTTTTAATAGTTCATCGGGTGGGAGTTGTCCGAGTCCGCCAGCGGGAGGCTTTAATATTTCACCGGGAGGAAGCTCTCCTGCACCGGCTGGCAGAGCTTCAACTACGCCTTTGCCCGGAGGAATAATGTTAATAATGGCGCCGCCGCCATTATTGGGCTCATCTATTACTTTGTTTTCCGCTACCACAACAGCGGGCTCTTCAAATTTTGCAGGTGTCGTCTGGCCTTCGCCGCCTTTTCCTTTAATCTTATCCGCTCTTTCGGATTCGTATTTAACTATTCCGCCGATTACCAGCATTGCTATTAAAACAAATACCAGAGCCAGGCCAACCGATCTTATGGTTTTCAATATATGCCTTTCTTTTGCCTACAGTATTGTTGGGTATTACAGTAAGTTTATCATTAAAACAGGAATATTCAATCCGCAAAAAAATTAATCCGTAGAAACAGGATCCTGCTCCTGCTTTTCCACTGGCTCTGTACCGGTATTAATGGAATCTGTTAACAGAGTTATATCCGCATCTTTGCGAGGCTCGACCGTTTTACCGCGGCGTTTTGGCGTGTCATCATCCCTCATAGCCGCGCTCATTGCTTTCCTCTGAAACTCCTGTGCATTATCACTGGGCCCGGCAAAAACTGTGCTACATGCTGCCATCATAGCTATAAAAACCAAAACGCATATATTCTTTCCCATTTATTTTCCTTCCTGGCACACTACTTCTGTTCCTCCATCGGCTGATCACAGCAAACGAGTTCGCCGCCGCCGACCTTTGTTACGGTAACCTCATTACCGCAAACATTACACCTGTACTTCTCCCCTACTTTTTTAACTGCCATTTTAGCCCTCCTTACACTATGATTATTTTATATGTTTGCCCATAAGGCTGCCCGCTATCCACAAGACGCTTACAATAAATATGGCTAAGTACCCATACATCGTGTACCAAAGCCATTTTAATATAACTATGTCCACCACCTCATTAGAAAAGTTAAACGTACTAAGATTATAAAGCCCATATAGCGATATGATACCGCTTATGATAAGAGTAGATATTACGGCCGGTCTATATTTTATGCCTATGAAAGCCAGCCAGGTACAAAGAATCGCTAATAACGGCAAAAGATATACGAGCAGGCTCTTTCTGCCCAGCCCTTCGGTATCTTTAAAAAAGTTCCTGGCAAAAGATAGTGCGGCTTTGGATGATTTGCTGTTTACCATTCTAGGTATATTATATCCGCTTATGACCGTGTTTATATCTATATCGCCAACACCTCGAATCATATCAGCGCCTTCTTTAAGACCGGATATGGCCTCACCAACAAAGGGAAGTTCGCCTAGCGGACCTATCGCATTTGTCACCTGCTTGGACACCCTGACTATAGATGTAGTTGCACTTACCCATGGCATAAAAAATGAAAAAACTATAATCACAGTTGCCGCTGATACGATAAGAAGAAAGATAAAGTTTTTTATTGATGAAAACATATTATCACCTCTCTTTTTTCTTTCAAAAAATAAGGGCCAGAGATAATCTCTGCCCCTTGATATTTAATCCTATTTATTGATTTCGCATTTCCCACGACCCATCGATGCCTCATTTGCCACATCTTTAACCGTGTAGGAAATCACCAGACGAATGCAAAAATTATACCACAAAATACGCCAAACTGACAATATCCTGTCTTAAACCACGGTATTTTATGCGAGCAGGGCCGCCCTAGAGAGGTGATATACTATTTTTCTCATTCGGTTTTTTCTGAGGTTCCATCCTCCGCCGCATATCCGGGCGGCGTCTTATACCACTTATATCCGTTTATTGCATCATTATACCCGCGTTTAAAGAGCCTCTGCATCTCCTTTGGATCAAACAGCTCTTTTGGATTTGGTTTAAAATCGGATGGAATATACGCTAAGTTAAAATCCAGACCTCTTCTCTTTGCGTCGGCATAGAGCCTGTAGACATCGCCGTTATTCGCTGCCCCCACTACCGTGTCAAGAGAGCGTACGCTTATATCTACCAGACTATCCTTCACCTGCTGCCTGATCGGCGACATATAAGCATTGCTCAAGATATATATCTGCGGCCTGTATTTTGAGGGATCGATACCAAAGATCTTGGCCGCGCCTTCCATGTTTTTTGTCAATCGATCGATATAAAAAACCCCTCTTACGGTCCCGCCATCGACATGCATTTCATCATAAATCTCACCGGTAGCAGAGATTACTTTAAAGTGCACCGGAGGAAACGTCATTGGCAGAGAACAGGAGGCCAAAAGTATCTTTCGGAACATCTTAACCGAGTCGGAGCCGCCCTTACATGCAAGCATTCCCATATCCCAAACGACAAATTCCTGAGCATCTAGATTTACAGTCCCCACAAATAACCGGCGGCCGCGCTTATGTTCTTCGGCAACTTTTGCCAGTAATTTACCATCCACTATGGTCGAGATCTTTTTGGCAAGCGGAGCGGAACTAAAGAGGGAGTCTCCAAATATAATACTGAAGAGGTTCCTCTGTCTCATCACATCCTTTGTCGACATTTTTGTGAAGAAATCTTCAAGCTGATCATCATAATCTTTGCCCAAGAACGTATACAAAGCCATGATTGACCCGCTCGAAACACCTGTGATTATCTTAAAAAGCGGCCTCGAGCCTTCCTTAGACCACCCTTTTAATAGCCCTGCACCATAGGCGCCGTTAGCCCCGCCGCCCGATATGGCCAGCACAGGATAGATCTTTGTACCAAACAGGTTAACAAGGCCCTCTTCTTTAAACGAGTCTATCAAACTCTTCTGCATGACTACCGGATCGGGGTCATTTATATCAGTGCGTATATCCGGCATCCCGTCGATAGTAACTTTTCCGGAAAAATCTAATGGCACTGCATTCCGCGGCCGCATGGTAGCGCAGCCTTGGATAAATAACATGCTTACCAATAGAATAATCACCGGAAAACCTGACATCCGCTTTACTTCTATAGCCTTCATATACCCCTTCTATCCTTTAATTCCCGGGTTATCTCGATTCCCTCTTCGCCATTCCCTGATGCGAATGCGTTTCTTTTAACAGCTTTTCGCAAAAGTCTATTTCTTTGGAAACATCAATATTATCTTTCTGGCCAAGCTCCTTCAATTTTAAGATGGTTTTGGTTAAATACGATTCTGCATTGGCATAGAAGGTCGCCGCCCTCTGGGATTCGTGCACTCCGTCACCATCCTCGATCCAGCGTATGGCTTTTTTATAAAGCGTATTTGCCTCTTTAAGCTCCGGGTTATCGGTCAATTTCTGCTGATACTTCTGTTTCCACGCAAAACAATCCGATGGAATGACAGAGCCAACAACAAGCATTACCAATATTGCCAAACTACAGGTTACAATATATCTTTTCATGCTATCCCCCTTTTTCATAAACCGTGGATCGCGCTTACCTTTGGATCTTCGTAATCTTTGCGCCGTTAATACTAAGATCGTACATAAGCCCCTTTGTGCCGAAGACGAACGCGACTATCGGCTTATTGGAGATCTGGCTGCTGACCTGGGTCCCTGCGCCGAGAGCTATGACAGCTACGGATGCGTCGGCCCCGATCTTCCAACCGTCAGTCTTTCTGAAATTATTCAAAGCTTCATCAGTCATGAACGCAATTATAATACTCTTCTTTTCTCCGCCCAGCTGAAATCCTATTGAAGCGGCTGCTGTACTATAATAACCGGCCTTACTGCCGTGTATCCTGAGCGCTCCTTCTCCGTATTCGCCGCCTATACCGATAGCTCCTTTAAATACGCCCGGAAAAATAAGAAGGCCTTTCGCCTTATTTATAACGTCCCTGCCTCCCGGTATGTCTCTAAGAGCTTTAAGCGATACCTCTACTCCCGTATCTATCTCCCGTGCACTTACGGCATACGAACACGTTTGCAGACCAAACATCATTAAAAATAAAGCTGCAAGCCCCACCATAATAAACTTTTTCATGCTGCCCTCCTTTGTTTTTTTATAGGTTAACGTTTCCTGGACTTTCCTTCTATTTTGCAAATAATGCTTTTGATCTCTTGTAAATAAGATTCTTTTTATTCAGGGAGAATAGCTTCAGGTTTCCCAACTCGCGGATATTCAGCATTCCTGAATAGGATAGTTTTTTGAGCTCCCTATGAAGGGTTCCTACCGACATTTTATGCATAGTTGACAGTTGGCGGGTATAGTATTCAGTATCCGGATTATTGAAAAAGGTATCGAGCAATACTCTCCGGGTTTTTGATGGTATCAGAATTTTCAGCATATAATTGTTCTCACTTTGAAATTGATTGTACTATATTTGAGAACGATTGTCAAACTATTTTACATATCAATATCGGCTGGGATAATCAGGCAAAATAAAAAATCCTTCCAATTTCTTGAAAGGATTTTTCACTACAATTTGGTGAGCCGCGCTGGACTCGAACCAGCCACAACCACATTAAAAGTGTGGTGCTCTACCAGATGAGCTAGCGGCCCTTAAGCTGTGATCTCTTTCTCTTTTGAAGTTAAAGCTGTATCGATACTTTTAATATGGTTATCGGTGAGCTTCTGGATCTCTTCCTGGGACTTAAACTTCTCGTCTTCCGTTATCGCTTTGTCCTTTTCAAGCTTACGTATATGCTCAACAGCGGCGTGACGTGCCGTCCTTAGCGATATCCTGCCATCCTCGGCCACCTTCTTTAATACTTTATCGAGTTCGGCTCTGCGCTCCTGCGTAAGCGGCGGAACAGAAAGCCTTATAACCTTGCCGTCATTAGTCGGTGCTATCCCTAGATCAGACTTCAATATCGCTTTCTCGATATCCGCCAGCGAATTTTTATCCCATGGCTGTATCATAATAAGCCTTGCGTCAGGAGTGGAGATCGCTGCCAGCTGCTTAAGCGGCGTCACTGTCCCGTAATATTCTACCTTCACATTGTCTACTATAGAGGTAGATGCCCTGCCGGTCCTTACGGTAGAGAATTCCCTCAATGTGGCTTCCACAGTCTTATTCATCTTCAGATTAGCATCAGTAATAATTTCTTTTGCCGTCATATCTACCCCTTTACTACGGTCCCGATCTTTTCTCCGGTTATTACCCGTTTTATATTCCCTTCCTTCATCAGATTAAACACCACTATAGGAAGGTTATTGTCCATACACAGGCTCGTCGCCGTGGCATCCATTACCTTTAATCCCTTTTTAAGGACGTCTATATATCTTAAGGTTTCGAATTTTCGGGCGTTCTTGTTCTTGACCGGATCGGAAGAATAGATCCCGTCAACCTTCGTAGCTTTCAATATCACTTCTGCACCGATCTCGCTTGCCCTAAGCGCCGCCGTCGTATCTGTAGTAAAATACGGGTTCCCTGTGCCTCCCACAAATATGACTACGCGGCCCTTCTCGATGTGGCGCATGGCCCTGCGTCTTATGTATGGCTCGCCTATCTGCTGCATAGCTATCGCCGTCTGCACGCGAGTGAAGACGCCTTCTTTTTCCAGCGCATCCTGCAGTGCCAGTCCGTTTATTATCGTAGCCAGCATACCCATATAATCGGCATTGACCCTATCGATACCCTTCTTAACGCCGATGGTGCCCCTGAATATATTGCCGCCGCCTATCACTATGGCGACTTCAACGCCGAGCAGCTTTATCTCTTTAATCTGGCGGGCTATCGAAGCTGTTACAGTATAATCGATTCCATAACCCAGGCGGCCCTGCAATGCCTCACCGCTAAGCTTCAGCACTACACGTTTAAAGACAGGCTTCTTCACTGCTAAAACCCTTCTTTTATGCTTCCTCTCCAGCCTGAAATCTTACAAACCTGCGTATTACTATATTCTCGCCTATCTTGGCGATCATCGACGTAAGGACGTCCTTTATCTTTAGCGACTGATCCTTTATGAATGGCTGCTCCATGAGGCATGCATCCTCGTAGAACTTATTCAACTTGCCCTCGATGATCTTTTCGGCGGCGGCTGCGGGCTTGCCCTTTAAAGCTTGAGCTTTTATTATCTCTGTTTCTTTAGCAAGTGCAGCGGCCGGAACATCGTCTTTCCTGACGTACATGGGATTGGTCGCTGCTATCTGCATCGCCACATCCTTTACGAAAGTCTTGAAGTCATCGTTACGGGCCACAAAATCAGACTCGCAGTTTATCTCTACCAGGACTCCTAGCTTGCCGCCCTGGTGTATATAGCTTTCTATCCTGCCCTCTTTGGCCGACCTGCCGGCCTTCTTTGACGCCATCGCAACGCCCTGCTTACGCAGTATCTCTACGGCTTTATCGACGTCTCCGCTGGATTCTTTAAGAGCCTTCTGGCAGGCCACTATTCCGGCATTGGTCTTGTCGCGTAATTTCTTTATAGCATCTGTAGTCATCTCTATCCTCGCTTATTTCGTTTTCTTTGTGTGTCTCTTTATCGGAACGTTCTTGGGTAATTCCTCATCTTCTTTGAGCTTTATATCTCCCTCTACCAGCTGCTCAACTTCGGGGTCTACAACTTTTATCTCTTCACCTGTGGCGGCTGACGCTTCGGCTTCAGCTTCTCTCTTGGCCTTCATCTCGCCTGCTGCGAAATCCTCCCGCCCTTCAAGCACGCTGTCAGCCACTAGACTCGTTACGAGTTTTATAGCGCGTATCGCATCGTCGTTACCCGGAACTACATAATCTATCAGGTCCGGATCGGAGTTCGTATCCACAAGCCCCACGACCTTTATGCCTAAGATCTTCGCTTCTTTGACGGCGATCTCTTCGCGCTTCGAGTCGATAACGAATATCGCCTTGGGGAGTTTGACCATGGCTCTTACCCCTTCAAGGTTCTTGTTCAGTTTATACATCTCTTTGGTGAGTTTTGAGGCTTCCTTCTTGGACAGCTTAGCCATCGTGCCGTCCTCCTTTATCCTCTCTAATTCATCCAGTCTCTTTATCGACTTCTTTATAGTCTGGAAATTCGTGAGCATGCCGCCGAGCCACCTGTGATTAACATAGAACATGCCGCATCTCGACGCCTCTTCTTTGATTATATCCTGCGCCTGCTTCTTGGTACCTATGAATAGAATATAGCCGCCGGTCGAGGAGATCTCTTTTAAGAAGTTGCGCGCTTTTTCTATAGCACTCGACGTCTTCTCCAGATCGATTATGTATATTCCGTTCTTGGCTCCGAATATGAATTTCTTCATCTTTGGGTTCCAACGATTAGTCTCATGGCCAAAATGAACCCCGCTCTCCAAGAGACTCTTGACTAGTGTAGATTCTACCATACTTTCATTTCTCCTTTTTGGGTGAAGATATTATATCAGCAAAGTCTATTTTTGCAATATCTTTCATCTTAAAGTATTATCCCTGAATTGCATGTCGTAAAGCTTCTTGTAGAGGGCTCCTCTGGCAAGAAGCTCGTCATGCGCCCCTTTTTCCGCTATCCTTCCTTCATCCAGAACATATATCGTAGTAGCGTGCTTTATCGTACTCAAGCGATGCGCTATGACAAGCACTGTCCTGTTCTTCATCATCCTGTCTATTGCTTCCTGGACCAGCATCTCCGACTCCGTATCGAGCTGGCTTGTGGCTTCGTCCAGTATCAATATCGGAGGGTCCTTGAATATGGCCCTTGCTATCGCAAGTCTCTGCTTCTCCCCGCCTGATAATCTAAAACCCTTTTCGCCTATTAAAGTATCGTAGCCCTTAGGCATCTTCATTATGAATTCATGAGCATTGGCTATCTTCGCGGCGCGCATCACGGCTTCCCGGTCCATCTTGCGTGAGCCGTAAGATATGTTCGCAGCCACGGTATCATTAAATAATATCGTCTCCTGCGTCACTATTCCTATCTGTTCCATAAGAGATTTGGCCGTACAATCCCGGACATCTATGCCGTCTATCGTAACTTTACCTCCCGATACATCGTAAAAACGGGGCACTAAATTCACAAGACTTGTCTTGCCTACACCGCTCGGGCCCACGAAGGCCGCTATCTGGCCTACTTTCACCTCGAGACTTATGTCTTTTAAGACATCTTTACCCTTGGCATCATATTTAAATGACACGTTATCGAACTTTATACTATCCCTTATATTCGGTATCGAAACAGCGTCCGGCTTCTGGGCAACGGTAGGTTTCGTATCCAGGGTCTCAAATATGCGCTCGGCGGCAGCTATGGCCTGCTGGTTTATACTGTACACATTGGTAAGCCGCTTTATCGGCCGCATAAGCGAGAGGATGCTTGCCAGAAATGTAACAAAAGCCCCTGTGGAAAGAGAGCCGGAAACTATCTGTTTACCCGCTATCCAGAGTATCACCGCTACGCATCCCACCCCCGCGAATTCAGTTATAGGGCTGACCACGGCCATCCTCTTGGTGGACTTCATCGAAAGTCTATAGAATGCCTCATTCTGGGCGGTAAATTTCTCTGCCTCGTAGTCCTCCATTGAAAATGCTTTTACAACGCGCACGCCGGATATCGTCTCATGCAGAGTAGTCGTTATATCGCCCATCGTCTCCTGGGATCGCCTCGATATGGATTTAAGTTTTTTACCTATCTTTACGACCGGATATACGATCAGGACAAAGAGCCCCATGCTGACTATAATGAGCGACCAGGGTATTGCGAAGAAGATCTTTACGGCTATGAGTATGCCGAGATATATCAGGAGCTGTACGGGCTGATATATCAGATCCGTCAACCCTGCTGATATCGAATCCCTTATGACTGCAGCATCATAAGTTATGCGCGACATAAGCTTACCGGTAGGATTTTTGTAGTAGAAGTCCATCGACAGGGTCAGGAGTTTTTTGTAAATAGTATTCTTCACGTCCCGTATTACGAGCTGCGCCACGTCGTTCATCAGATATGTCTGGCAGAATTCGAAGAAATTCTTCAGAAGCCACAGCACTATGACTATGACCGTTATCCTGTTTAGAAGCACTATGGGAGCCATCGCATTGGCGGAATCTATAAGGTGCTGTATAGGCCCGGGCAGGGTTATCGATTGCGATATCACTATCTTCTTACCGGATATAACATTATCCACCAGGGGTATTATCATGCCTATGGATACCCCGCCGAATGCCGAAGACGCCACCATACACAGGAATGCCAGCGTAAGCACGCCCATGTGGGGTATAACAAAACCTACTAATCGCCTGTAATTTTTCATATAAGGGCTGTATGTTACCATAGGCCGTTTTGTTTGTCGAGGGATTTGTTTCCCTTGATACAGAGCGTCTTAAGTGATATAATCCCATCATTATGGATAAGCTGCGTGTAGGTGTGGTCGGAGTAGGCCACCTCGGTTCTATACATACCAGGGTATATTCAAAGCTAAGGCACGTAAAGCTCGTGGGAGTTTGCGATTGTAACCTGGAGCGCGCCATAGAGATAGGTAAAAAATACAAGACGGCCAGCTACTCCGATTATGAGAAGTTCTTCGGTAACGTCGATGCGGTGTCCATAGCTGTTCCGACCAGCCTCCATTATAATGTAGCCAAAGAGTTCCTGAAGAACAAGATACATGTATTAATAGAAAAGCCCATCACAAAGACCCTTTCAGAAGCCGATGAATTGATAGACATAGCTAAAGCCAATGATCTCATAATCCAGGTAGGCCATGTAGAGCGTTTCAATTCCGCGGTCCTCGCCATAGAGCCATATCTGAAGAAACCTAAGTTCATAGAGTGCCAGAGGCTCGGGCCCTTCCATAAACGCGTAAAGGACGTCGGGGTAGTGCTCGACCTTATGATACACGATATAGACATAGTGCTGGGTCTCATGAAGCAGGATGTCATTAACATCGAAGCCGTTGGATTATCCACCATATCGAACTATGAAGACGTAGCGAACGTCCGCCTCACCTTCGAGGACGGCACGATAGCCGACATCACCGCAAGCCGCGTCACGAAGGATGCCGTGAGAAAGATGCGTATATTCCAGGAGGATTCCTATGTCTCCCTGGACTACGTTACCCAGGAGGCGGCGATATTCAGGAAGACCGAAGACAAGATATTGAAAGAGAAGATAAAGATAATCAAGAAAGAGCCTCTTAAAAAAGAGCTCAAATCTTTCATAGAATGCGTGCGGACCGGCAAACGTCCTGTAGTTTCCGGGGTCGAGGGCAGACGCGCGCTTCAAGTAGCGTTAGCGATAGTCGATAAAATAAAACCAACCAATTGATGGCATCTACCAAAAAGATCCTTATAGTCTGCGGTGAACCCTCCGGTGACCTGCACGCCTCAAACCTCGTAAAAAACATAGTATCGCTGGATAGCTCAGTCCGGTTCTTCGGAATGGGCGGCAGCCTTTGCAAAAAGGCCGGTGTCGATATAGTATTTGACATCTCAGGCCTTGCCCTCGTCGGCCTAATTGAAGTTCTGAAAAATATATTCACCGTCGGAAAAGCCTACCGCGCTATTCTTAAAAAGATAGACGCCGAAAGGCCGGATCTTGCAATACTGGTAGATTATCCGGGTTTTAACTTAAGGCTGGCGGCGGAACTCAAAATTAGATCGATCCCTGTCGCATACTACATAAGCCCGCAGGTCTGGGCCTGGGGCCGGGATAGAATCGCTATAATAAAGCGATGCGTGAAAAAGATCCTGGTATTCTTCAAATTCGAAGAGGAGCTCTACAAGACATATGACGTAAACGCGGAATTTGTAGGCCACCCGCTTCTGGATACCGTAAAGATGTCGGTATCACGGGAGGAATTCCTGAAAAAACACGGTTTATCCCGGGATAAACCGGTGCTTTCGATATTACCGGGATCACGGCCTAACGAAGTAAGGACGCTTTTGCCCATAATGGCCGCCGCGGCTTCTATCATGAAGAAGTCATACGGCAATATCCAGTTCGCCGTCTCCAAGCACCCGGATCTGGATATTGAATTATACCAAAAAGCTTTGCAGGCCTCCGGTATCGACGCGAAGCTTATCGAAGGCAGTACGTATGACCTCGTCGGATCATCCGATCTGGCGCTCGTCGCTTCCGGTACGGCAACGCTTGAAACGGCCATCATAGGGACACCTCTTTTGATAGCGTACAAAGTAAGCCTGGGAACTTTCATAGCTTACAAGATAGTAACGAGCATGCCTTTTTTAGGCATAGTCAATATCATAGCCGAGCGTGAAGTTGCTCCTGAATTCCTGCAGTACAAAGCCACACCGGAGAACATAGCAGCTAAGGCTTCAGAGCTATTAATGGACGGCGCTAAGCTAAAGTCAATGCGCGACGAACTGGCTAAAGTCAAATCCTCCCTCGGCTCCCCCGGCGCTTCCATGCGCGCGGCTCACGCCATTCTGTCTATACTTTAAATAAATTTTTTAGGTCCTGCCATGGCTCGACCTTTCGGTCCTCCGTGCAAAACATGGGGTTTACAATCGGTAGTCTATAGGGACGGGTATCTGTATGCCCGCCAGGATTGCCGTCACATCCGACCCCTAATACAGTGTCTCTTTTTTCAGCCGCAATCCTAAGCGGCGGGCACCCCCATCCCATGTTTTGCGTGTGCGGGCCTCAAGGTCTCGCCATGTCACCCAAAAAATTTCTCTAGCCACTTTCTCTGGAAAAGCAGGTTCGCTTTTCGCTCACCTGCTTTTCCTTCAATAAGTGTAGCGAGCTGATAGGGCGGTAGTTTTGGCGTTATCCGCCTGGAGCGAATGTTATAAAATTTTGATACTTCTTGGCGGTTTAGCAGGACGCTGAAACTGCTCTATAAACTTTCTTATTCTACAGGCAGGGCTTTAGCCCTGCCTGCCACTGTGTTGTATGCAGGTTCAGCGGCCATCAAAATTTTACCACAGTAAATTTGGACGCCTATCCAAATTTACGGCGAGCGGAAGGCGGTAACGCAAAACTACCGCCATCTGCGAGGGGAACGAACTGACTGCTTAATAATTAGGCAGTAAAATACTCTTTTTTATGCTTGACAGTTGTCAAGCTATGTGGTACACTTTACGAGTGTAAAGCACCGCAAAAACCAGGGGAGGTTATAAATGAAGGAAAACTACGTAAGCCCGTCGGAACTTGCAAAAGCCATGGGTATATCGCGCCAAGCCGTCATAGACAGGATCAACAAAGGGTCTATCCGTGCTACCCGCGTGGGCAAGCAATACATCATCGATAAGAACGAGCTGGAGAGCCTTAAATCCAGGGCTCCGGGCGTAAGGAGGGAACTTAAGAAGATGTCCGGTACTAAAGCTGAAATAGCTAAAGTGTTAAAGCAAACCGAGGAAGGCAAAATAAATACTATACAACTGTGGTTCGTAGACATCCTCGGCATACTGAAGTGTATCTCCATAACACGCCGCGATCTTGAGGAAGTACTGCATCACGGCAAAGGTTTTGACGGCTCTTCAGTGACTGGATTTGCTGAAGCAGAAGAGTCGGACATAGTCGCCATGCCTGACCCGTCTACGTTCCAGATACTTCCGTGGGAAGGGAGCACCGCGCCTGTAGCCAGACTATTCTGCGACATACTAAACCCCGACAGGACGCCATATGCCGGCGATTCCAGGTACGCGCTAAAGAAAGTTCTGGCTAAGGCAGAGAAGATGGGCTTTACCTTCTATATAGGGCCGGAGCTGGAGTTCTTCTACTTTAAGAGCGACAAATCACCTGAGATCCTGGACGAAGGCACTTATTTTGAACTCATACCGAGTGATCTTGCCGACGTTTTAAGGAATAAGACTGTAGACATACTCGAGGATATGGGCATCCAAATGGAAGCCAGCCACCACGAGGTCGCACCCAGCCAACACGAGATAGACCCTAAGTATAACAAAGCCCTGGTCATGGCTGATAATATAATCACATCCCGGTACTGCATAAAAGAAGTCGCCAAGGCCAGCGGCGTCTATGCTACGTTCATGCCTAAGCCCATTTTCGGCGAGAATGGAAGCGGCATGCATGTCCATCAATCGTTATTTAAGGGTGACAAGAATGCATTTTTCGATAAGAATGACCGCAACCACCTTTCGGAGACAGCCAAACAGTTCATAGCCGGACAATTAAAGCATTCCCGGGAGATATGCGCCATCACTGCGCAATGGGTCAATTCTTATAAGAGGCTCGTTGCCGGATATGAGGCCCCTGTATATGCATCGTGGGCCCAACGTAACAGGACAGCGCTTATAAGGGTACCTCTATACAGGCCCGGCAATGAAAAGGCCACTCGCGCCGAGCTTAGGTGCCCGGACCCTTCATGTAATCCTTATCTTGCTTTTGCGGTAATGCTGGCGGCGGGGCTTGAAGGTATCGAGAAGAAATACAAGGTTCCGGAGCCGGTAGAGCCGAACATTTACAAGATGCAGATGTCGGAACGCGAAAATCGCGGTTTAGTAGCGCTGCCCGGCAATCTATCCCAAGCCATCTCGGAGACTGAAAAGAGCTCCATAGTCAGAGAAGCTCTGGGCGAGCATATCTTTTCAAGATTTCTTATAAATAAGAAGAAAGAATGGGAAGATTACAGGATCCAAATAACAGCTCACGAGATAAAGAAGTACTTGCCTATACTATAACGACGGAGATGCCGCTTGCGTCGGCTCTCTTTATTATATCTTCTTTGTCCATCAGGAGCGTCTTGCCGGACTCAAGAGCTAACACGGTTCCCCCTGCCCGCTCTATAGCGCTTAGGGTGGCAGGGCCTACGAGCGGTATATCAAATCTCATATCCTGATCGGGTCTGGCTACTTTTATCACCGCAAAACCATCTTTAACGAGCGACCCCGCTCTGGATATAGTCGCGTCCGTTCCTTCAGCGGCCTCTACAGCTATAACTGTCTTGTCCTTAATGACTACCGTTTGCCCTATATCTGACTTGGCCAGATCCCTGGCGATGGCGAGGCCATACTTCACATCATCCATCTCTCTATCCGAT
>Ga0247841_10006326_pt1 | contig 18398 bp, 19 predicted proteins | sample LaCruzMarch2015__2_FD_192410 | JGI IMG/M metagenome (GOLD analysis project Ga0247841, IMG submission 192410) | Freshwater microbial communities from meromictic Lake La Cruz, Castile-La Mancha, Spain - LaCruzMarch2015_18m | ecosystem: Environmental > Aquatic > Freshwater > Lake | place: Spain... | reverse complement strand
TGCCTGCACCGAACAACAGGGAGAAAATGCTCATAAATTTTTCACTGGCAAGGATATGACTGAATACCCACACCCATTTATTGATCCCGTTGAGATCGCCATAGGCATCGGGATTGATGTAGGCAGCCCCCGGCATCGAAAAATGCTGGATGTTCATGACCAGGATCCCCAGGAGGGCAAATCCACGCAACACATCCAGGGAGATAATCCTGGGGGTTAAACCCGCCGGGGTATAAAGTGTTTCTGATGCAGAACTCATGGCGTCTGGTTTAATGAATTTGTTTTCTTTTCTACTGCTGCAATGATGACCACATAGTTTTTTCCGTATTTTTTTGCGCATTTCGGGCAGGTGGTATACCAGAGATACAATGTTTTATAAGTAAAACCCTTAGACGTTGCTTTAGTTTCAAAGTCTTTACACCATGTACCTGTATCGCTGTAAGGCCCTTCATACACCCGGCTGTAAAATCTTCCATCCATCATGATGTTGTTCCCACCGGGAATCTCTTTATCCACGGCCAGGTAAAGATCCATGTTCCACATCGAAGTATGGTCAGAAAGACAGAGACAATCGGGCATAGTGGCTCCGGCGGCATCCACCTTTACGTTCAACCGTTTCATCACCTTGCCAAAATTCAGGGGCATGTAAAATATTGTACATACACGGTCTTTTATAAACCGCTTGTTCTCCCATTCAAATATTTTATCCTCCCAGGGAGCCGGGATAAATTCAGGACAGCAAACCGGGTCCTTTTCTTTTAAATGTGTCATGGTTCCTTCTCTTTTTGAGTTGTGTAAATATAGTGCATCTTACAAAAAATGCAAAGCATTTTTTTGTTAGATGCAGTTATACCGGGAGAAACAAAAGCTCAATACTTGCAAACCTGTTCCGAACCGGTATATATGAAATAATTACGAAATCAAATCACCCACAATCTGGCCTTTGCCTTTAAACCGGTTGATGTTCGGGCCTGTGATCGTCCATTTGAAATCGCTGAGCATGGATTGATCTCCCTCACCATCGCCTGTGATAAAATTGGGTCGTAACCATTCTTGCCTGAAGGGCACGCAAGAAACCTGGAAATGGCTTCGTGTTTGCCCGATCCCTGGGTTTGGTGTGATTCACAACTTAGTGCTGTCGTCTTAGTGAACCTTATAAATGATAAAGAGACCAACTCCGATGAAAATAATTCCCATAACTTTATTAATCCATTGAATTGCGTGGGAAGCCAATACTTTTCTTAAAAGCCCCGACAAATAGCATTTCAGTAAATCTGTTGAAAATGCGGTCAGAAATATTCCGGTAAAGAACTGTGGGACATTTTGACTATGTAAGCCCCAGTTTTTTGCAGCGAACCCGACAATGCCCAACCAGAAGATGAAACTGAAAGGGTTGGCAATGTTCAACAGGAACCCTTTGGCCAGAATCAGGCCCGTGTTGTTTTGCGAACCGATGTCCAACTTTAAATCAAGAGAGGTCACCACCGGTTTAAAAAGAGAAACCCCACCCATGATGATAAGGACCAGCCCGGCAATGACCCCGAGGATGCGGTCGTCCCACCCAAGGATTATCTCGGATAAACCTAAGTAACTGATGCTGACCAATGCAATATCGCTCAGTAACATCCCTGAAGCAAGAATTATTCCGGAAGTCAGTCCGTTAACCAGGCTGGTCTGAAACAATGCCATGAACCCGGGCCCGATGGAGATCGTAATGGTAAGACCAAAAACAACTCCCAGCAAAAAAGCATTCATGTTGAAATTCTAACCGGCAAAACTAATGAAATGATGCGACTGACAGTTCAGCAATATCATGAAAGAAACGGATTTAATAATTATTTAAAATGAGCCATGTTCTCGCATCATTTTTAAAAACAAAGTTCCTGTTCCGTTAATAATAACTTAACGCAATCTTCTCATTCAATTAATATTCGGGATTTGGCTTCCCTATAAATTTACATTCATTCTTACGAAGGCAAAGCAAACATGAAGAAGAAACTTTTATTTATCGGCGGATCGTTGAATCAGACAACGATGATGCACCAGATATCGCAGCATTTCGGTGATTGTGATTGTTTTTTTTCCGCCTTCTATGCAACCGGCGCCATTGACTTTTTGGTTCAGAAAGGGATGCTGGATTTTACCATTTTAGGGGGCCGGTTCCGGGAATGGACCGAGAACTATTTGAAGGAAAACCAATTGTCAACTGATTATCAGGGCAGGAACCATAAATATGACCTGGTATTTACCTGTCAGGACTTAATCATCCCGAAGAATATCAGAAAGTCGAAGATCGTACTGGTACAGGAAGGGATGACCGAACCGGAAAACCTGATGTACCATATGGTAAAGTTTTTTTCCTTGCCAAGGTGGCTCGCCAATACATCCATGACCGGGCTTTCGGACAGATATGACCTGTTTTTTGTAGCTTCGGACGGATACCGCGATTTATTTATTTCCAAAGGGATAGATTCTTCAAAAATAAGGGTTACCGGCATTCCGAATTTTGATCATGCAGCGAAGTATTTTAATAACGGCTTTCCTATTAAGAATTATGTATTGGCAGCAACTTCCGACCGGAGGGAGACGATGAATTATGAAAACCGAAGGTTGTTTATTCAAAAGGTCATGAAGATCGCCGCCGGGCGTCAGGTTGTTTTCAAACTTCATCCGAACGAAAACTGGGACCGGGCAACGAAAGAGATTCACAAATATGCCCCTGGCGCCCTGGTATATACCAATGTGGACATCAACCCTTTGATTGCCAGTTGCGATGTACTGATCACCGTCTATTCTTCGGTGGTTTACATTGGGTTGGCGATGGGCAAGGAGGTTTATTCGGATTATAGCCTGGAACTGCTGAAAAAACTGACCCCAATCCAAAACAATGGTACTTCAGCCAGGGAAATCGCCAGGATTACCAGGCAATATTTGTTGGAAGGTACTGGTCCCCATTTAAGTCTGAACCACTCATGAAAGTTGTAACAGCCATTCAGGCCAGGACTTCTTCAAGCCGGCTTCCGAAAAAAGTTTTATTGCCTTTATCTGGCGAACCTTTGTTGATCAGGATGATTGAACGAATTGCCAGGGCATCGCTGTATGGGATCCTGGTTGTTGCAACCTCTGTGTCGCCGGAAGATGATGTTGTCGAACAACTTTGCATAAAGCATGGCATTCGCTGCTTCAGGGGCAGTTTGAACGATCTGCTGGACCGGCATTTTCAGCTGGCCCGTGAATATAAGGCAGATGCCCTGGTAAAAATCCCATCAGATTGTCCATTAATCGACCCGCTGATTATTGACCAGGTAATCGGATACTATCTGAAAAATTATCCGGCATTCGATTTTGTCAGCAATTTGCACCCGGCAACCTATCCCGATGGGAACGATGTAGAGATAATGTCGTTCGGAGCGCTTGAAAAAGCATGGAGTGAGGCAGTGAAAGGTTTTGAAAGGGAACATACCACTCCTTATCTGTGGGAAAACCCGTTAAAATTCAACATCGGGAATGTCACCTGGCCGACAGGCCTGAATTTTTCAACATCCCACCGGTTCACCATTGACTATGCAGAAGACTATCGGTTCATCACTGCGATCTACAACAAGCTTTTTACAGTTAAACCAAAATTTGGCCTGGATGATATTCTTGATTTAATCGAAAAGGATCCCTCCATAATGGGACTGAATAACCGTTATGCAGGACGCTACTGGTACGAAAACCACCTTGGTGAATTGCATACAATCGACGATTACAAATGTAAAATAATCACAGTATGATGATTAAAATAATTCCAGTTAAGGAGTTTGCCAGAATTTTGCAGCTTGATCATGATTTTTACACTGAACTTGAGATCATTTCCGACATGTGCAGGGCAAATGCCCTGGCGATGGTAAAAAACTCCGGCTCGGGGCACCTGGGCTCCAGTTTCAGTTCCATGGATATTGTTACCTGGCTCTATTATAAAGAGTTGAACCTTATTGAATTGGGTTTTGATAGCCCACACCGGGATATCTATTTTTCTTCCAAAGGACATGATGTGCCAGGTCTTTATGCCATCCTTTTTTCAATCGGAATTCTCTCAGAAAATCAAATCGTTAAACTGCGCAGGATCGGAGGACTTGATGGTCATCCGGACATCAGGGTAAAGGGAATTGAAGCCAATTCGGGTTCATTGGGCATGGGCATTTCCAAAGGCCGGGGAATGGCCTGGGCCAAACGGAAATTAAACCTGAACGGCGATGTTTATGTGATGACAGGCGATGGTGAATTCCAGGAAGGCCAAAACTTTGAGGCGCTCCAGTCTTGTGTTCAACAAAATATTACCAACCTTGTCGTGATCATGGACCACAACAAGGTGCAGTCGGACCGGCCTGTTGAAAAGATCATTTCTTTGGGTGATCTCGAAGCCAAGATTTCAAGTTTTGGCTGGCATGTGGTCAGGGTCAATGGTCATGACTTCGCCGCACTTGACAAGACCTTCCGGGAATTAAAAACCATTACGGACAAGCCCAAATTCATCATTGCCGACACCATTAAGGGAAAGGGGGTTTCCTTTATGGAGCATCCTGTTGCATTGAAAGCCAACAATGGACTATATCCCTGGCATGCAGGCGCTCCCGACGATGGTTCCTTTATAAAAGGGTACAATGAAATCATCAACAGGGTTAATGAATACCTGACCGGCATGGGGTATTCGACACTGGTGACCACCGATGCGCATACAGTGAAAAGTTATTTCAACTCACCGCTGGTCAATAATGAGCTGGGCGAACCGGTCAGTTCAGCAGCGCCATTGAATAGCAACCTGAAACAAAATTCGGAGTATATTGTTGAAGCATTTGGGAAAGCGTTGGTGGAGCAGGGATTAGCGCGACAAGATATTCTTGTGCTTGATGCCGATCTTTCATCCGATTGCCGGTTGCGCTATTTTGAAAAGGAGTTTCCCGACCGTTTCATTGAAAATGGGATCGCCGAACAGGACATGGTCTCTATGGCCGGGGGATTGGCAAAAATGGGATTTCTACCAGTTGTCAACTCCTTTGCCAGTTTTCTTGCATCTCGTGCCAATGAACAGATCTACAATAATTGCACTGAAAATCACAAGATCATTTATGCCTGTCATTACGCCGGATTGATACCAGCGGGCCCGGGAAAATCACATCAAAGCATCCGCGATATTTCGTTGCTGGGAGCTCTTTCAAATATGGAGATCATACAGCCGTGCAACCCGGCTGAAACAGCCATGGTATTGAAATACTGCGTAAATACTGCCACGGGCAATTGTGTCATCAGGATGAACATCGGTCCGTCGCCACGTGCTATTTCTTTGCCTGAATCGTATCGTCTGATCAAAGGGCAGGGGGTAATCCTTCGTGAAGGAAAGGATGCGCTGATCTTTTCCTATGGCCCTGTTATGCTGAATGAAGCGTTGGTGGCCGCCGGGATTCTGGCTGCCCAGGGACTGGAGTTGGGAGTGGCCAACATGCCGTGGCTAAATGCAGTTGATGTTAAATGGCTTGAGGAGATTGTTACAGGCTATCACCAGATTTTTGTGCTTGAGGATCATTCCCGATTCGGAGGTTTGGGAGAATTCCTGATGTTTCAGCTAATTAAAGCCAACCTGTTAGCGCATCATAATTTCAACATTTTCGCCATTGATGGTTTTCCGGCATGCGGATCTCCGTCCGAAGCGTTAAATTTTCACGGTTTGGATGGCGAATCTTTGGCCAAACGTATAAAAATTTTGCACCATGTCAAATAACATTGAATTCAACCCTTATTATCCGGTCATTGAGCGGTCGAACGCCCTGTTTAAAAGAGCTAAGGAGCTGATCCCCTGTGGTACGCAAACGCTGGCAAAAGGGCCCACCCAGTATGTGAACGGCATCGCTCCCAAGTACCTGTTAAAAGGCCAGGGTTCGCATGTTTGGGATGTTGACGGGAATGAGTATATTGATTATAACATGGGGATAGGGCCGCTCTCCCTGGGTTATGCCAATCCTGTTGTTGATGAAGCAATCAGGCAGCAATTGGACAATGGCATTACTTTTTCACTCATGCACCCGTTGGAGGTCGAAGTAGCTGAAATGTTGAATGAAATAATACCCAATGCAGAGTCGGTCCGATACAGTAAATCGGGAGCTGATGTCACAAGCGCCGCCATAAGGATCGCCAGGGCTTATACGGGAAAAAGTAAAATACTGTGTTGTGGGTATCATGGCTGGCACGATTGGTATGTTAGCACCATTGCCCTGAATGCTGGTATTCCGGGAAACATTAAAGATCTGACCTATACCTTTTCTTACAACGACATTGATTCGCTTATCAGGTCAATGGACGATGATGTGGCAGCAGTTATTCTTGAACCGGTGGTGTTTGAAGCGCCAAAACATAATTTTTTACACCAGGTGGCAGAAACCTGCAGGGAGAGAGGGATTGTTTTGATATTCGATGAAATGTGGACAGGATTCCGCATGGCGTTGGGAGGAGCGCAGGAATATTTCGGGATCGAGGCCGATCTCGCAACCTATTCAAAGGCCATTGCAAACGGAATGCCGGTTTCGGTACTGACAGGGAAAAGCGAAATCATGCAGGTGCTTGAAGATGAGGTTTTTTTCTTCACCACTTTTGGGGGAGAGGCGTTGTCGTTGGCTGCCGCAAAAGCAACCATCCAGGTTATGAAGGATAAAAACGTCATTTCGGCTATTTCAAAAACCGGGGAAATCCTAAAGGAAGGATACAATAAAATTGCTAGGGATATGGGTATGGATTACACAAAAACAGTGGGGTATAATTTCAGGACCATGGTAACTTTCGACGGGAAGGCCGGAAATCCACTGGAACTTAAATCGTTGGTTCAGCAGGAATTGATTAAACGCGGCATCCTGTGGTCTGGCATGCACAACATAAGCTACGCCCATTCAAATGACGATATCGAATACACTTTGTCGGCATACAAGGAAGTATTGTCACTGTTAAAAGAAGCGGTGACCAGCAATACGGTTTTACAGAAAATCAGAGGGATTCCGGTGCAACCCACCTTCAGAAAAACATCCGGATTCAATACCAAGCCCCGCAATTTTTAAAAACATGAACAATTTATTTTCATTAAAAGGGAAAACAGCCATTGTTACCGGAGCATTGGGGCTTATCGGGAAACAGCATTGCCGGGCTTTGAATGAGGCCGGCGCTTGTGTGGTGGTCGCCGACCTGAATGAAGCGGAATGTTCAGAATTTGCTAAAAACCATCTCGAATATTCGATCGGGCATTACCTGGATGTCACAAATAAAGAGTCCATTGTCCGGTTGTTGAAAGATGTACTTATTCATTACCGAAAGATCGATATACTGGTAAACAATGCTGCCATCAATGATATGTTTGAAGATCCGAAAGCTGCCACAGAAGAGTCAAAATTCGAAAATTATCCTTTGGAGTTATGGCAGAAATCGCTTGATGTTAATCTCACCGGTGTGTTTCTGTGTTCCCAGGTCCTCGGGAGCCAGATGGTCATTCAAAAGAAAGGCAGCATTATCAACATTGGTTCGACCTATGGTATTTCAGCGCCTGACCAGAATCTTTATCGGGATCCCGATGGGAACCAGACTTTTTATAAGCCTCCGGCGTATCCGGTCACCAAAGCAGGTGTTATCATGTTGAGCAAATATCTTGCTGCCTATTGGGGTAAGAGCGGTATCCGTGTAAATACATTGACTCCCGGAGGTGTAAAAAACGGCCAGAGCAACTTTTTTATTGAAAATTACTCCGAAAAGACCCCATTGGGAAGAATGGCTGAGCCAGGAGATTACAACGGAGCCCTTGTTTTTTTGGCCAGTGATGTATCGGGTTACATGACCGGAGCAAATCTTGTGGTTGATGGTGGGTGGACCTGTTGGTAAATCAAAACGAATATGGATAAAATCACGGAAGACATTGCTGAAAAAGCGGGTAAAATTAAAATTTTACTCACCGATTGCGACGGCGTTTTAACTGATGGCAGCGTCTATTACTCGGAGTTCGGCGAAGCAATGAAACGGTTTTCGATGCGCGACGGCATGGGCGTGGAACGGTTGTCAAGGCTTGTGAATGTCGAAACCGGCATGATAACAGGCGAGGCATCGGAGATCGTCAGGCGCAGGGTTGAAAAGTTGGGTATTAAAGAGTACCATGCGGGGATCAGGGATAAGTTATTTGTCCTGAATAAAATTATCCGCGACAGAAATCTACAGGCGGATCAGATTGCTTACATAGGCGATGATGTTAATGATTTGGAAATCATGAATCATGTTGGGTTATCCGCCTGTCCGGCAGATGCTATTCCGATGATAAGGGAAATAGCTCATTTGAAAATGATCAATACCGGAGGCCATGGCGCCTTCAGGGAATTTGCGGAGGCCATTATTCAATTTAAACTAAAATCGACATGAACATTCAAAGAATGGTACGGGTAGGCGACCGTCGCATTGGCGACGGGGAGCCTGTTTATATAATTGCCGAAATTGGAATCAATCACAACGGATGTATAAAAATGGCCAAAAAACTTATCGATGGAGCTGTTTTTGCAGGATGTGATGCGGTAAAATTTCAAAAACGCACTCCGGAACTGTGCACCCCGATCGATCAATGGGACATCGAACGTGAAACGCCCTGGGGAAGGATGGCCTACATTGACTATCGCCGGAAAATCGAATTCGGATTGGCCGAATATAGCGAAATCGATAGCTATTGCAGGCAAAAAGGCATCCATTGGTTCGCATCGGCCTGGGATGAATGTGCCGTCGAGTTTATGGAACAATTCAACCCGGTGGTCTATAAAATGGCGTCGGCCACCATTACCGATTCCGAGCTGCTGAACAAGGTCAGGAGCACCGGAAAGCCCGTCATACTTTCGACCGGGATGTCGTCGATGGAACAAATTGAACACGCAATTTCCCTGCTGGACATCCATAATTTATTACTGGCCCAATCCACCTCTTCCTATCCTTGCAAATTAAATGAGCTGAACCTGATGGTGATCCGTTCTTTTTCCGAAAAATACAGGAGTATTCCAATTGGCTATTCCGGTCACGAAACAGGGCTGGCGCCTACCTACGCGGCCGTGGCTCTTGGCGCTTCTTTCATTGAGAGGCATATCACCCTCGACCGTGCCCTTTGGGGAACCGACCAGGCGGCTTCCGTGGAAATCACCGGGATGTTCCGGCTTGTTAAAGATATCAGGGATATAGAAAAAGCACTGGGCGACGGAAATAAAATTGTGTATGACAGTGAAAAACCCGCACAAAATAAATTGAGAAAATTCAGAGACCAACTGGTATAGGAATATTACACCAGAGACAAATCTTTACCAATATTCATCTTAAACTTAACCGAATTACAAAATGAAAAAACCATTTCTGCTTATTCTCATGTTGGCTGTCATCATGCAGTCAATGAACAGTTGTAAAAAGGAAAGCGATCCTGAACCTGAACCTGAAACTCCTACCGACCTGCAGATTGCAGTTTTCTCCGATCCGCATTATCATGACCCTTCACTGGGGATCAGCGGCGCAGCTTTCGAAGCATATCTGATGCTGGACCGGAAAATGATCGCCCAAAGCAAGCCAATCATTGAAACGGTCGTACAGAGCCTGAAGAATTCCTCAGCATCCGTAATCCTTATTCCGGGCGATCTGACCAAGGATGGTGAAAAGATAAACCATGAAAAGGTTGCTGCGTTGCTGGCAGAACTGGAAGGCGCCGGGAAAAGGGTGTTCGTTATCCCGGGAAACCATGATGTAAACAATCCACAGTCGTTCAGTTATTCAGGCGCCACCACCACCCTGGTACCCAATGTATCGGCGTCAGAGTTTTCAACGCTCTATGCTCAGTTCGGTTATAATGAATCGCTTTACCGCGATCCAAACTCGCTGGGTTACGTCGTTGCATTGAATGCCAAAACCTGGTTGCTGGCGATGGATGCCTGCCGTTACAGTGAAAACGGTACTGTTTCGGTAACCGGAGGCAGATTCTCCGGCGCATCCTACCAATGGATCAAGGATAAGCTGACTGAAGCAAAAACAAAGAATATAAAGGTGATTGGAATGGTCCATCACGGGTTGGTGGAACATTATCCCGGCCAATCTGTTATGTTTGCTGAATATCTGCTTGAAAACTGGCAGACAACTTCTGCCGAACTGGCCGATCTCGGGCTACAGGTAGTCTTCTCCGGTCATTTCCATGCACAGGACATTGCGAAAAAGGATGGTGCCAACGGAAACTACCTGTTTGACATTGAGACAGGCTCTCTTGTAACCTGGCCTGTTCCTTATCGCACCGTGACCCTGACCACGGCCAATAAACTGGTTGTTTCCACAAGTCATGTCACAACACTCACAGGGTATCCCGATTTTGAAGCATATTCGCGAAATTATCTGCAGCAGGGAATGGACACTCTTGTGAAACTGCAATTGATGTCTCCTCCGTACAACCTTCCGTATGCCCAGGTTGCTTTTATCTCACCACTCGTCGTTGCGGGATTTGTTGCACATTATCATGGTGATGAGGTCATCGATCAGGCCACGCTAGCCGGAGTCAATCAACTGCTTGGAATGGGCGGGATGGCAGCAGCGGTTGGCATGTCGGTACAGGGAATGTTTACCGATCCGGCGCCTGCTGATCAAAACATCGAGATAGACCTGGCGTCAGGGGCCATCACCCCAAGGAGATAAGGCTGGTTAACCTCCATCCCTCAACACAACCAAGACATCCTTTCTTCCCTCGCTTCCCGGCTTTCGCTTTATTAAAGTGAAAGCCGGTTTCTGTTATTGGTAAATCTTACTGATATAATCACCTTTTCTGAATATAATGACTGCTTCAATACCATGGTGATCTGACAGGTATTCAGCGCCGTTTCCCCACTTATATTTCAGCACGGCAACCCTGCGGCTGATCCATTGGATTACATTCGAATTCCGCGTAAGAGTATAATCAATCAGGCGGGGATTGGGATGACCTGAATTGAATGTGTTATTGGCTTCATCGTCAAAAGAAATCCTGGTTTTTCCTGAAATCACTCCATTCTCAGCTTTCAGGATGGTCAACATTCCCAGGTAATTTTCAACTTGTTTTTCATCGGTGTTAAAATCGCTGCAGATGATCTGAGGGGTCTTCATGTCAGAAAAGGGAAAAATCAATTGTTCAAAAATTCCGGTTAACTGTTGACCTTCAATGAGAATTTTGATCCGTTGACCGGCCCGTAGGCAAAGGGGTAAAGTTCGTGCAGGGTATGTTTGATAATGCTCCGTGCAGGTGCGGTAAAGGCCTCCTGGAAAACATGAAGTTTCTTTTTGGACGAAACGACAAAAAGGTTTTCGAAAAAGCGATGAAAGGGGTTGACCTGGTCCAGGTACATTTTCCGTTTTTAATGGCCATTGGCGCCGTAAAAGCAGCTAAACGTCTGGGTAAGCCCGTTGTGGGGGCATTTCATGTGCAGCCACAAAACATCATGGCCGCCATGGGGAAAATCAGCCTCTTACTGGAATGTTTTATCTGGTTCATCTTTAAATTTTTTCTTTTCAACCGCGTTGATACCATTGTTGCACCTTCGAAATTTGCGGCAGCCCTGCTCCGCTCCGAAGGGGTGAAAGCCAGGCTTTACGCCATCTCGAATGGAATCCCGGTCGAATATGTCCCCGGAAACTACCAACGACCTGAATGGTTTGGCGATAACCTGGTTTTACTGAACATCGGGCGACATGCCTACGAAAAACGACAATCGTTGCTCATCGAAGGGGTAAAACGGACAAAGTATGCCGATAAAATCCAACTGATTCTTGCCGGCCGGGGCGAACGTACCGACGAATTGAAGGCCAAAGCATGGGAATTGCCGGTTGAACCGCTCATCCAGTACATCACCCCGGAAGAAAAACTACACTATCTGAACACGGCCAATCTGTTTTTGCATGGCTCCATCGTTGAACTCGAAAGCCTCTCCTGTTCCGAAGCCATTGGCTGTGGATTGCCCTGTATGGTCAGCAATTCAAAATATTCTGCCGCCCCTCAGTTTACCCTCGACAACCTGTTCCTGTTTGCCTCCGGCAACCTCGATGACCTGGCCGACAGGCTCAATTTCTGGTACGAAAACCGCGATCTTTTAAGGAGTGAAGAGATCAAGGACAAAGTTCTGGAAAAAACTGAACGCTTCCGGTTTGAAAAAGCCGTTAATGCGTACGAAGCTTTGTACGAAGAGGCTGCGGGGAAAAGCAGGAAAAATTAACAATCACCTTCTTAATCACCATCTGATGAAATCTGGAAAGGTGCGACAACAGCAGATCCCCATGGAAGTTGTCTATCCCATTAAAATCACCTCCGGCTATAACTTTATCAGAACGGATTGGTTTTACCTCTCACTTGGAGTGATCTATTTTAATGTCATCGGCAGGCATCGCATCCGTGGCAGGGAGCAGTTAAAACCCCTCAGGAAAAAGGGATTTATCAGTTTGGCCAACCATTGCCATCTTTTGGCCAATCTCCGCATCGCTTGCCTTATTTGGCAACCATCCTGTTCAGCGTATCTGAACCCACAACAAACGCATCAATTGCTTTTTTTATCCCGGGGGTGTCGAAGGAGGGGGATTTCCCGTAAAAGCGGGCTCTTCAGTGCGTTTATATAATTGCTGTTCACCGCGGCCCAGTTGATGGCATCCAACACCGACGAGAGGTACTCTCCCCGCTTATTCTGATATTTCAAATAGTAGGCATGCTCCCATACATCGATGCCAAGAATCGGGATGCCCCGATCCGGTGAAACATCCATGATGGGATTGTCCTGGTTGGGAGAAGAACAAACTGCCAGCTTTCGTTCCGGTGTCACGTACAACCATGCCCATCCCGAGCCAAACCGGCTGGCGCCCGCCTTGTCAAGCAACCGGTTTAAACTATCAACGCCCCCAAAAGTCCCAACCACGGCTTTCCCAACTTCACTGTCCGGGTTGAACGGGTTGGAGAGGGACAAAATCCCCCAAAACAAGGTGTGGTTGTAATGCCCCCCGGCATTGTTCCGGATGGCATCGTTGAACTTACTCGCATTTAGCATCAGCTCTTCCAAGGAAAATTTCTCATAATTTCCGGCCTTCACCGCATGGTTCAGGTTATTTACATAGGCCGCGTGATGCCGTGTGTGATGGATTTCCATGGTACGCGCATCGATGTTGGGTTCAATTGCATTGTACCCGTAAGGCATGGCAGGCAGGACGAAAGGATATTGCTGTGCCTGTACCGTTGTCGTAAAACAGGCCATCAGGAAACCAATGGCCATAAGATGATTATATTTTAAAAACTTGTTTTTCATAGGTCTGATTATTTTATTTATATTTAGTACAAATATAAATAAGATTTTCGAACTGACCAAATCCAGAATTTGCGTTCCGGTTTTTTTTATTTGTTCTCCTTGAGTATTAATCGGAGCGCCGTATTTTTTGTAATGTACGCCCATGCCCAATTGATAAATATGATAAGTTTGTTTCTAACACTGAGAATAAGCATAAGGTGCAAAAACATCCATATCGTCCAGGCAAAAAAACCTTTAAATTTGACGAAAGGCAGGTCAACAATGGCTTTATTCCTGCCAATGGTCGCCATCGTGCCAAGATCGTTATATTCATAAAAAACAGGCGCTTTGCCTTGTTTTATTTTCTTTAGATTGATTGCTAGATTCTTAGCTTGATTAATCGCTACATTTGCCAACTGGGGATGTCCTTTGGGATATTTTGACGTTTCCATTAAAGCCATATCGCCTATGGCAAATATGTTGTCGCTTTCGGGCACTTTGTTTATCCTGTCAACTTTGATACGATTGCCCGTCGAAAAACATTTTTCGGGCAAGCCCTGAATGCTATTGGCCTTGATGCCTGCTGTCCAGATACAGGTTTTTGTTTTGATGGTATTTCCGTTATTTAATTGAAGGGTTTCGCCATCAAAATTCGTTACCATGGTTTCTGTGAGGATTTCGATGCCCATTTTCTGAAGGTATTGACGTGAGGCTCTTTTTGCTGATTCGCTCATGGTATTCAACGTGTCTTTGCTTCCTTCGATCAGAATGATTTTCAGTTGTGAAAAGTCAATTTTAGGATAATCTTTGGGCAAAATGTTCTTTTTAATTTCGGCAAACGCTCCTGCCAATTCTACGCCGGTAGGACCGGCCCCAACGATGACCATATTTAGCAGACGCTCTTTTTCACTCTCTTTTGCTGAAATAATATCCTCAAAAGTTTGTAAAATGTGGTTTCGGATTGAGATGGCATCATAGGTTGTTTTTAAAGTCAGCGCATGTTTGCTAATTTCGTTGTTGCCAAAGAAGTTTGTTTTACAACCCATTGCAAGGACCAGGTAATCGTATCCAAAATCTCCGATGCTGGTGGTGATTTTGTTGTTGGGGATATCAACAGTTAAAATTTCTGTAAGTCGGATTCGTACATTTTTTTTGTTTCTGAAGATATGACGCAATGGAAATGAAATGCTGGAGGGCTCAATCTGGGATGTTGCTACCTGATAAAATAGTGGTTGAAATTGATGGTGGTTATTCTTATCAATAAGAATAATGTCGAATCGTTTTTCATCTAATTTTTTTACAAGATTGATGCCTGCAAAACCGCCGCCAATGACGACGATTGTTTGTTTTTTCTTCATATTGAGATGTCCTTAGGTTTGTTGTCCGATTTTCAGGAATCATAAATCCACAGTGGAACAAATGTAACCATTTTGGTTTTATCTTTGCATTTCTTCAGCAAAACCATTTCCGTTCAGGTCCGGTAACCTCCTCTGTTGCCACAATCCATTTTCCTATTTTTGCATTGATATCCTACACCATGAAAAAAAAGTTAATTGCCACCGGAAATGGGATGTTCGGGAAGGCATTCATTTGTCCGATTTTTCCGGAAATCGCATTTTTCCTCCGCAGCGGTTCCATCTTATTTTGGGGGGAGCTTTCAATTATTTAGTTTGTAACGCTCCAGTTTGTCTCTCAGTTTACAACTTTTGGCCAAGAGTTCTGTATAGGCTTCTTTTTGTTGTTGCATCATTGAGTAGTAAAAAACAAAAGCATTTGAAAATTTCGTTGTTTTAATTATATCAGGATCATTAAATGTTCCATTTAGAACATTGTACTCTGAAAATATGACGGGCATGATATAGTCATTGTAATAATTATAAAAAAAATCATCAAATAGATCAACACTTTTTATGGTCTTATGATAATTTATAATTTGGTTCTTTAAATTGAAATTGCTTATTATACTTAAGTTATCGCTATTTATGATGTTTTCATAAGTGTCCGTATGGATCTTTATTTTTTTTATTTTTAAAATCAGGTCAATGGCAACCCTGGCAGAATCGATTTGTATGTTTTTATTTCCCAGGGTTTTTAAAATAGAGTTGGCATCGTTAAACCATAGGCTATCTGATTTTAAATAGTTTTCCAATTCAATAATATTCTTGTTGACATCCTTTAGGAATCCCTGTAAATATTTGTTTTCCTTTTCTATTTCTTGCCTTTGAAGATTCCAATTATTTACAATTAAACCAGCAGTAACACCAAGAAAGACAACTGCCAGTTCAAGAACAAGTTTTCCCCAATTATGATTTTTTATATTCAATTTCCAATTTCTAATTTTTATCATATGCATTTTGCTTATTTAAAAATTCCACTCGTTATGTATGCAAATAGTAATCGCTAAAGGCTGATATAGAAGATAGTAGTATTCGATGACATAACGCATCGATGGACATTCTTCTTCCTGGAAATGGGATATGCTAATGGGAATGTTGAAATGATGACGAGTTGCTTTTCAAACTTCGTGATGAATTTCGAAATCTCCTTTTGAGTCCAATTCGTTTCCAGGTACTCAATAATACCCTCGAGATTTTGAACTGCCTCCAGGGTCCACTTAATCTTTAAGCCACTTTTCATATTTCTTCCTAACTATATGATGTGTATATGATGTGAAGTGGTTTTCTCATCATCAATCTGACTCAGTCCTTTTTCGATCAGACGCTGAGGATGATAAATAGTCGAATAGCCTAATAATCCTTGAGGCAACGGACACTGAAACCATCAACTTTGTCAAGAAAGTCGCGGGAAATATTTTCAAAAGTTGATAGGGTCCTGTAAATAGCATGGGTGGAGTTGCACTCATTAGAAGACCACCATACGGTGGAGCCTTCCAGGTTCACAAAATTTCCGTAGAACAAGCGCATACCAGCGGGTTTAGCTGAGTAATCAAACAGGTCAATTCCATTTGAATTCAGAAAATTCCAGCCAGTAGTTGTCTTCAGGTTATATCCGGCATCAAAACCTCTGTAATAAAGGGTGTCCCATTCCGAATCACCGATTCCATATTGTTGATCAACCGCTCCCTCCATCACCTTCCATTCCTCATCTACAGGCAAGTGCCAGCCTGGCGGGCAAATGCCCCGGGCGCCAGGCTGGGTAGTGTATTGCATCACCTCATCCCACTGGTAAAGGCCTCCATACTCTGAACAATTTGCAGGATCATTATCGTAGCAATACTTTTCAAGGGTATCGTTGTTTGTCATATACCTGGTTCCATTGATCATAGTTCCAACATTAAGATTTTCCTTAAGCCAGCACTGGCTGAAAACCTGTATTGTATTGTATACCTGTCCCTCGTAAGCAACGGTGGGTGTTCCCGGGCAGGGAATGTTGGTGGCGAACTGAAAAGTGTAGGTTTCATTGGCAGAAGGGGCATCAAGTATTCCTGATTCAAGCATGACCTGATCGGTCTTGAGTGCCGATGCTTTCAAAGAAATATCTTTGCCGACACTCCCAAGATAATCAAGCCTACAACTCTGCATGGTGCCGGTTTCTGCATTTATCATTTTGATGCTTTGTGTCACACCTTTCCACCTGGCAGAAAGGAGGTATAGTGAACTGTTCCCCGGGAAGAAGCGAAAAGAATGAATTCCTTTTTCAAAGAACTGGTCATTGGATAAAATCACCTTTCCCTGAATATCATTTACCCATGAAATCACATTCCCATCTTCCGGCAGGTACATTGAAACCATGCACTGGTCTTTTACCGGGTTCGGAAAACTTTGAAACAGTTGAAATTGAGAATTTTTCTGATTGATTTCCCGAACTCCAACAGGAAATCCGGTAGAATAGCCAATGTAAAGCAAGGTATCGCCTGGCGTGATTTCGAACGATAGTGTTGTATCGGGATAATAAATGATATTTTCACCGCACTGGGATCGATTCATCACTTTGATGCTATCGAGTTGAACATAGGCAGTGTTGTTGATGGCGGTGAATGTAAGGTCAATTGATAACTTTTGGCCTGAGGCATTCACAATGCTTAAGAGCATTATAAGTGCAAACAATGATCTTGTTTTCATATGGCTTGGATTTTAAAGAGCACAACCAAACTATTAAGTGTAGGCCATTCTATAATTATGTTGGGTAACGTTTGGCCGCTAAACGCATCAAAGGCAGCACTTCAATGAGCACGAATCGTCCGGTTTTGTTGCGATTTATCGGCATGTTACCAGCCGTAAATTGTTAATCTACAAAGGTTTCCTTAATAACCAATTTGACTTTTTTAACTTCCTTTGTCCCAAGTTCCCCAATAACTTTTATTATCCTTGTCAAATCAATAGTTCGAATTTGATCAATCGCAATCCAATTATCATTTCCATTGAGTTCAAATTTAACTCTCGTCATATAATCCTTCGACCTCGATGTAATTGGCGCAATTATTATTGTTCTCAAATGTCTATTCATCTCATTGGGTGAGATTACCAAACATGGTCTTGTTTTTCTGATCTCACTTCCAACTGTGGGATCCAGATTGACGATAATAATCTGAAATTGCTTTATTTCCATTCCTCAAGATTTTCGTCATTAAAAAGGTCATCAATTAACAGCTTATCATCCCCATTTGCATGCATCTCTTGAAATGATTTTTCCCAACCTTGCCTTGGCTTTGAAACAGGTTTTAAAATAATTCGACCTTTTTCCAGAATCAATTCGACTTTATCTCTAATATCATACTTCTCCAATAGATTTTTTGTCAATCTGATCCCCTTAGAATTTCCGATGTCGATCACTGATATTTGCATAAGTTTGGTTTTTATAATCACATTGTAATTACAAAAGTACAAATTATTTCAATCGATCTCTCATGCTGGTTTATTTTTTTATGGCTGGTAACGTGTGGCCGCTAAACGCATACAAAGGTGCCACCTTTGAACAGCACGGATAACGCTGGTTTTGTTGCGATTTAGCGGCTTGTGTGTGCCCTGCATGAGCATCATGCAGCGCACACTTGTTGTAAGCTGTTGAAAAACTTCAAAAATACAAATTTTTCTGACAGTACATAACAAGTGTGTGACTTTCCAGAGGGTGGAA
>Ga0247841_10006324_pt1 | contig 18400 bp, 22 predicted proteins | sample LaCruzMarch2015__2_FD_192410 | JGI IMG/M metagenome (GOLD analysis project Ga0247841, IMG submission 192410) | Freshwater microbial communities from meromictic Lake La Cruz, Castile-La Mancha, Spain - LaCruzMarch2015_18m | ecosystem: Environmental > Aquatic > Freshwater > Lake | place: Spain... | reverse complement strand
CAAAAACACAGAGAAGAAGCGAAAAAGAATGTTGATAAATTCTTGTATAAATAAAATATACAAATTCTTATAAATTCCTGATGCCTTTATTTTCAATGTTATCTGAAGAACAAAAAAGGAAAAATGAAAAGCATGACAGCCTTGACAGAAGATTAGCAATGCTCGCTGCAGTTGGAGGTTTAATCTGGATGAGTGTTACAGGAGTAAATCATTTGTTAGATCAAAAAAAAGCACCTGCCCCCTATCAGGATAATCTAAGAATGATTGAGCAGCCATGCACTTACTGTGGTGCAAATGAAACGGGAGGATATTTTTTGCTTCTTTTGTAGATCAATAATTCCAACTTCTAAATGTTTATAAGCCCCATTTATCCAAATTTATAATGAAATTAAAAAAAATCCTAAATCAGGTATTGCCCTGTTCAGTAATCGGACTTTATGGAATAATTATCGGATTAGGTCTATTAGGCAAAATAGAAAGGGACGGAATTACAACATCATATGCTTCCTCGCTTATAACAAATGTGGTAGCAGATGCAAAAAACTGCAGTGTTGATGAAGTATCTTCAAGATTTGTTGATACGCAGAACTATTGGAAGGATATAAGAGAAAATCAATGGATTATAGATAACGGAATAACTAATCCGGTTATGAATGCAGGACAAATTTATAAGTTTAGATACGACCCAATTTATTTAGAAAGAAAATCTCAAAGAGCAAGATAAATCTTTATAAATATCACTCTGCTTCTATTCTTATGAAAATACTTTCACTGCACTGCGACTACATAAAGTTCAAACCGCTCAAAAAAGCACTAAAAAGCATTGAACTTAAAGCAGGAGAAGAAAAAGAAGTTGAAGTAAAAGAGCCATTAGTCATACTCACGGCTGTTGAAAAAACTGATGAGTCTAATTCTGAAATTTTAAAGCAGTATATTGAAAATGTTCTTGATTTGCTCGACAAAACAAAAGCAAAAAGAGTTGTTCTTTATCCCTATGCGCATTTGTCACCTTCACTTTCCTCGCCAGATTTTGCACAGCAACTTTTAGAAAATGCAGAAAAAGAACTTAAAAAGAAAAAAATTGATGTTGCAAGGGCGCCGTTTGGGTATTACAAGGAGTTTGAGCTTAAGTGCAAGGGGCATCCGCTTGCGGAGTTGAGCAGGAGTATTGGCGAGCATTCCGGTTTAAGTAATGTTAAAAGTAGTATGGAAACAGGGATGCGAGGAGAAGTTAATAGTGGGATTGAAAAACAAGAAGTTTATGATTATAAAAAACTTCTTCATGAAATATCAAAATCAAAGTTAGATACTAGCAAACTAAAAGATAATGACCATAGAATTTTAGGACAGAAATTAGATTTATTCTCGTTTAATGAAACTGCCCCTGGAATGGTTTTTTTCCATAATAACGGCTTGATACTCTATAATGAACTTATTAACTTTTGGAGAGAAGAACATAGAAAAGCTGGTTATCAGGAGATTTCAACACCTTTTGTTCTTGATAAAAAACTTTGGCAAATTTCAGGACATTGGGAAAAATATAAGGAAAATATTTTTCTTACAAAATATGAAGGGAGAGATTTTGCAGTTAAACCCATGAATTGTCCGGGTGGAATGTTAGTCTATAAATTAAAGCCAAGATCCTATAAGGAGTTTCCATTAAAAGTTGCAGAACTAGGAATTGTACACAGACAGGAATTAAGCGGGGTTTTAGCAGGATTATTCAGAGTAATTAAATTTACTCAAGATGATGCACATTTATACTGTCTAGAAGAGCAACTTGAAGAAGAAATCGCTAAGATAATAAAACTAATTGATAAATTTTATAAAAAATTTGGATTTTCATATCATGTAGAACTTTCAACTCGGCCAGAAAAGAGAATAGGCGATGATAAATTGTGGGATAAAGCAGAAAAAATTCTTGAAACTGTTCTAAATAAATTAAAAATGACATTCAAATTAAATAAAGGTGATGGTGCATTTTATGGGCCAAAAATAGATTTTCATATTAAAGATTCTTTAGGAAGGACTTGGCAATGCGGAACAATACAGCTTGATTTTGCAATGCCTGAAAGATTTGACTTAGAATATGTTGATAAAGATGGCAGCAAAAAAAGACCGGTAATGCTTCACAGAACAGTTTACGGAAGTTTAGAAAGATTCATGGGCGTTCTTATTGAACATCTTAATGGTAATCTTCCAACCTGGCTCTCTCCAGTCCAAGCAAGAGTAATATCTTTCACAGACAGAAACATAAAAGCAGCTCAAAAACTAGTTAGTGAACTAGCTGAAGTGGGAATAAGGGTGGATTCTGATTTAGACTCAAATACTGTTAATGACAAGGTAAGAAAAGCCGCTGAACTTAAAATTCCCTATTTGATAACAATAGGCGACAAGGAAGAAGAGAAAAAGACGCTTGCTGTTAAGAAAAGAGGAGAAAACAAACCGAAGTTCGGCGTTAAGAAAGAAGACTTCTTAAAAGATATTCTGGCGGAAATTAAAGAGAGAAAGTAAAACATTTTATTCTCATAGCAAAATTTATAAACTTCCTTTGTATTTTAGTCTTATGGAAATGAAAATGGATATCAGACTGATGAATGATTTTTCTACTGGAAAGTCTGTTAATCCAGCGACCTTCTATTAATTCTAGTTAATCAGGAGGATTGACTAACATTCTAACTAAACACTAACTAAACTTAAAAAAACACTAAAACATGGAAAAAAACATAATATTAAAAACAGAAAGGCTCATACTCAGAAGTCCGCAGAAAAGTGATATCTCTGACATAGTTAGAAATCTCAGTAACATAAAAGTAACTAAATGGCTTCTTGTTGTTCCTTACCCATACGGGAAAAAAGATGCTCTGTGGTTTGTAAGTCATTGCAAGAAGAATGCAAAAGCAAAACCAAGAACAAGCTATGAATTCTGGATAGAGCTCAAGGAAAGCAAAGAAGTAATAGGGGGAATAGGAATCTCCAGCATTAAACAGGATCAAGGAACTGCAAGTGTAGGTTATTGGCTTGGAGAAGATTATTGGAGATTTGGTTATGGCAGCGAAGCTCTTGAAAAATTGCTGGATTTTGCATTTAGAGACCTTAAGATAAGAAGACTAGAAGCAGGAGTTTTTGCAGGCAACCCTTCTAGCGGAAAGCTTCTTGAAAAATATGGATTTAAACAAGAAGGTTACAAAATAAAAGCAAAAAAATGCAAGGCAGATGGAAAAATTAAGGATGAATACATCTATGGCTTACTTAGAAGCGAGTATAAAAAACCGCGGAGGAAAAAATGACATATCCTAATTTTAAGAATAAACATCTTGAAGAAGCCCTGTTCAGTCCAGATGACTTTTTGACTTATAAAAAATTGGAAGGAATAAAATTTCCTTCAAAGTATATACTTACTTATCAATCCGGAGCATTAAGACATTTCAGAAAGAAATATGCCGGAAGATATGAGATTATGAAGCTTAATTCTGTATTTCATATACATCAAATAAAAAATAGCAAGGTGGGATTTTTAAAAATTCCCGGAATAGGTGCACCGCAGGCAGTTACTATATTTGAAGAGCTTATTGGGCTTGGAGGAAAAGAATTTATCAATATTGGAACAGCAGGAGGACTAAAACATGGGGGAGTTTTTTTATGTGACAGAGCAATACGGGATGAAGGGACAAGTTCCCATTATATGGCTCATGAAAAATATTCTTATCCTGACAAAAGTCTTACTCAAAGATTAGCAAAAACATTGCAAGAAAATGGAATGGTGTACGAAACCGCCACTACCTGGACAATAGATACCCCTTATAGAGAAACTAGGGCAGAAGTTAAGCAATACAAAAAAGAAGGAGTTGCAACAGTAGAAATGGAATCATCTGCATTGTTTGCAGTTGCTAAATTAAGAAAAGTAAAGATAGCTTCAGCTTTTGTGGTTTCAGATGTTCTTGGTGAAAAATGGCAGCCTAAATTTCATCATATAAATGTAAAAAGCACGCAGAACAAGATGATAGATGCGGCTATAGATTGCTTGAAGAAAAAATGAAAAACCAAATTCAAACTGAAAAACAAAGAGTTCCAGTAGGACTCGGTGTATTCGTAGTAATCTTCAATAGAGACTTCTCTAAAATACTTCTTCTAAAACGAAATGAAGAAAAAAGAATAATATGGAATGCTGATTGGGGAAATATCGGTGGCGTAATTGAATCAAGAGAACATTCTTTAGACGCAGTCATTAGAGAAGCAAAAGAAGAAGCAGGTTTAGAACTTGAAAAGAATGAAGTAAAATTAATTGAAGTAAAAGAAATGCCAAATTTTAGCAAAGCTTATCATGGAATTCAATTTATTTATTTAACAACAATTGATGAATCTGTTCCAATAAAAATAAATAATGAATCAGATGAGTTTAGATGGTTTAGTGTAGATAATCTCCCGGATAGAATGTTAGATAAGCCCGAGTTTATTAAAGATATTAGAAATAAAGCTATTGAGATTTTTGAAAATAAAAAGAACAACTATTAAAAACCTAGCCGAATACCTTTTAACATGAACCTCTCTACCCTCATCACCAAAATCGAAAACTCCGCGGAGTTTTCAAAATTCAAAAAAGAAAATACAAAAGCAGAGCTATGCGCTGGCTTCTTTATATTAGACTTCAAGCCAAAACATGAAACCTACAGCCTCGACTATAAAACTGAAGATAAACTTTTTAGTTTTAATCTGGAAGAAAACGGCCAAGTGAACATTAAAGAAGAAGAGATTATGGAAGGAAAAGACAAACTTGAACCAATAAACGCCCGAGTTGAAATAAACATTGAAGATTTGAAAGAATTATGTGAAGAAGAATTTCTGAATAATAAGATAGGGAAAAAAATTGAGAAGATTATTGCTATTCTTCAAAAGAAAGAAGACAAAACAATATGGAACCTTACATGCATGGCAGAAGGGTTTTCAATAATTCTAATGAATGCTGACTCGCTTACAGGAGAAATTCTGAAGTTTGAAAAGAAAAGCTTGTTTGATATTGTGGCAATTAAGAAGAAGGAAAAATAGAAGCACTTAAAAACCACTTTTCCTAAAAAAATATATGGAAGAGGTAAAAATTATAAGAGAAGAGCTGAAAAAACTTGCTAATCCTTCAATAGCAGAACATAGTAAGCAATATCTCAAATCTCCTTATTCATTCTACGGGGTAAGAGTACCAGAACTTAGAAAGATTGCGAAGAATTATAAAAATCTCAAAATTTATGATGTTTACAATATCTTTGAAGAATTATGGAATTCTGGAAATCATGAAGAGATGTGCCTTGCAATCTTCATACTTGAGAATTATAAAAAACAATTTAATATGGAAACATGGAATTTTGTAACAAATAGGATTGATAAAGCTAAAACCTGGGACCATGTTGATTATATTTCTTCAGCAATACTTGGGAGGATAGTTCTTGATAATACTAATCTTTATGCTGAACTTAAAAAAATGTCACTTTCACAAAATCCTTGGATAAGAAGAACTTCGATGGTTTCAAATTATCAGATTATTAAAAAGAATAAGATTGAGCTTACTTTCAGACTAGCAGAAAAACTTTGTTATGATGAAGATACTTATGTACAGAAGGCAACAGGCTGGATGCTAAGAGAAGCAGGAAAAAAGAATAGGATTGAAACGCAGGAATTCATAACACTTCATAAAAATATGAAGCCGGTTGCATTAAGTTATGCTACTGAAAAGATGCTTGATTTAAGAAAGAGGATAAAGGAGTTTAAGAAACAACAGAAGAAAAAATCAGAAGAAGAAAGTAATGAAAAGGAAGATGCTTCTGAAGAAAATAAAACTAAAAACTAAGTATTACTGCCCTTATCCTGTTCTGTAAATCCGCACTTTCCGCACCTATATCTTGTAACTCCTGCTTCATCACTATACCAAACACCCATCTCAATAACCTGCGCCTTATCATGACCGCATTTAGGACATTCATGCGGAAATGTTGCCAGGATATTTTGCTCTTGAATAGCACCCTTGCCCTTTTCTGGTTTTTGTTTTATATGTTCTGTTGAAAATACTTCACCATCAAAAGTTTTTTCAAAACCGCAGGTACATTTGCCTTTATTTTCTTTTATTGCTAATATTCTCCCGCATTCATCGCAAAATATGTTATTTTTCATGTCTATAAATTTTTTTGTTGTTTTAGTTAAATTTTGGATCATCCAGAAAACCTAAACACGCCTTCGGCGACAACATTAAAGGTTTTCTTGATTTATCAAAAACCTCAAAAATCCTTTTAAACCTATGCTCGTCGTCATAGAAAGCTTTTTAAGCTTAAAAACCTTTGAGGATTTACCTGCTCCCGGGCGGCAGATTAAATAATTATCCTCGAGAAATTTTGAACAATTTTTTACACTAACATTTTTATATTCAAATATCTACTAAAATCTAAAAGATGGAACTTCAACTTGCATCCATGGAGAATGTAACATGCTGGGCATTCAGAAAACTCTGCCCTGGCGCAACAGATGCTTATACCGGCATATTTTCAATGAATTACCTTGTTAACAGGCATAAAGCTTGGAAAGAAGTTGATACTTTTCCAATAATGGGTCAAAAACAGTGGATACAGGTTGCAACTTCAAAAGAAAGCGAATGCAAAGAATTCATAGGTGTGATGAATAAAGAGCTCGATGATGACCCTGAAAAAGACAGTGCATATGGTGTCCAGTTAAATTTGAGCTGTCCTTCTCCTATGATAATAAAACTTGGACAAGGACCAGCACTGATAAAAAGAAGTCTCAAAGTTGTAGATTTGCTTAAAGAACTTTTAAAACAAGATAGGTTAAAAGTAAGTCTAAAAACAAGACTTGGGCTTAACTATAGAGATGTAGAAAACGAAAAAATAATAAAACTCTTTTCAGAATTAGAAAAGATAGATAATCCTAATTTTACAGAAGTTGTTGTTCACTTTAAACATGCGTCAGAGCCTTCTTTTACCGGCTATGATTATTCTTTTCTTCCAAAACTTGCAGAATTTAATATTCCTATTGTGATAAACGGTGGAATAAGAAATTATAATGATTTTTTGAGAATAACTAAAAATCTGCATCAAAAGAAAAGAAATAATGTTATAGGATTTATGATTGGCAGAGAAGCGCTAAAAAATCCTGATTGTTTTATTGAATCCAGCAAAATTCTTAACAGAAAAGAGTTCAAGCCAAGAACAAAAGAGGAAATTAAAGCAGAATTTCAAAAAAACTGCATTGTTCATGAGCCCAGAGAGATTTACCTGAAAAAGATTCCAGAACTATGTGAATGGGCAAGGTAACAATTTTTAAACCAAGTTTAAAGATAAAGGAGCAGCATGATTCCGATTGTGTTTAGAATAAAACTCGCTATTGCCAAGATATTTTGCCTTATTTTTGTAAGCCCTGCAAGCATTATTACTCCTGCCTCATCCGGCAGGGGGGAAGCTATCAGAATTCCAGCAAAAATATACATTAAATAAATTCTTATCTTGTTTCCCATACTTCTATTTATCATATTTTCTAACTTTCGGCTTATTTTTTCCTTTTTTAACATATTAAACTCTTTCCTGAAAGATAGCCTTATAAATTTAAAGATAAGCAAGTCCGAAAACATTGCACCTACACCCCCCATTATTCCTGCAATCCAGATATTTGATGGATCTAATGTGATAAAAAATCCTGCTGCGAAAGGAGCAGTAAATCCAAATGCAAACAGCATTCCTGCAATAAAAACCCCAAAATAACTCCAATTGCCTAATTGATGTATAAATCTCCCAATAGCAGGATTGTTAAATACCACATAAGCTAAAACTATAGCTAAAATAAATAACATAATTTTTGGATATCTAAAATTGAAAAATCTTTTGATTTTCATAACATTAATGAGAACCCTTTTTCTTCTCTTTCTTCATCTTTTCATATATACTCATTCCCAAGGGAATTCCTATAGTCATGCTTACAATCAATGCTACAATCCCCCCAATAACCCATAAAATCGTCTTGTAGAACTCTAAAAAGAAAGTCATATCCACCCCCAGGGTGTATAAGGCAGTAAACATAAATGTCATATGAACTATAAACCCTATTATCAGGAGTACCCTTTCTTTAAACTCAAATTTGTAATCCTTTGACCTTTCTTTTATTAATCGGGTTGTATAAAACCCGGCAAGAATCAACAAGATAGCAATGATATATTTTGGGGCAAGTTTTATGACTTCTTCTGTGATTTTCTTTGTGAAATCAAGATTTAAAAAAATCAGGGCCCATCTAATAAAAATCAGAAATATTATTGTTCCAATAAACCAGGATATAATTTTTGAAGAAATATTGAGTATCCCTCTAGACTCTGGATATAGCTCAAAAAATTTCATAATTTTATTGAAAAACCTTGTTAGAATTATTATTGCTATTGTTGAAGATAATATCCCTCCTATAAATAATAGTGTTGGATAAACAATTTGCTCATACATTTTTTACCTCTTCATAATATTTTATTATCTTTTTTGCTATAATGTCCCAGTCAAAATTTTTAGCTCTCTTATTTGCCCTTTTTCCAACCAAAACACATTCTTCTTTATTATTCAAAAGTTCTTTTACTTTATAAATTAATTCCTCCATATTTTTTGAGATAAATCCGGAATTTTCAATTACTTCTGGAATGCCTCCGACATCTAAAGCAACTACCGGTCTTCCAGTAGCCATTGCTTCCAAGATGCATAACCCGAAAGATTCATATTTTGAGGGTTGTATGTAAACTTGACAGTTTTTATAAAGTTCCTTAAGGGTATCTTGACTTTGAGGATGATCTATTATTTTCAATCTGTTTTGGTACTTTTTTTCAAGTTTAGATATAATTTTTCTTATTTGTTTTAATTCTTCCCCCAAGACGTTATATGGACATACTACTGTAAAGGAAGCATTCTCAATACCCATTATAGAATTGATAAGTTTGGGAATAAAATCTATTCCTTTTTCTTTGCTGAATCTACCTACAAAAAGAACATTCTTGGCAGTTATAGGGTGGTAATCAAACATCTCAAAATCTACCCCATTAGGGATAATCGTTCTAGATTTAAGTTTATAATGTTTATTGCCTTCTTCTAATAACTCTTTTGAAACAAATATTGCCCCATCAGAATAATTTACAGTATGTTCTATCCAAGATATCAAATCTTCAAACTCTTTCTCTTCATTGCTTAATTCAGTTACTCTTAGTTTTTCGATTGCATGAAAAGTATGAATCCATTTTATGCTATATACTTTTTTTATTATAAATGCCGCTTTTGTGAGGGCTCCATGAGTATGAATGATATCGAATCTTTTTTTTGAATTTTCCCTAATCATTTCCTTAATAACATCTGATTCAAAAAGGTCATATTCAAGCCTTTTTTTAGAAAAGTTATCTATAGCCGGAGTTAATACTTTTCCTATGCCATGAATGAACGCACCATTCTCTTTGTAAAGTTCATCTTCATCACTATTGCAAAAAACATGGACCTCACAATTATGAATTGCAAGATATTTAGCCAGATTCTGTACATGAATACCGACTCCGGAAATTGTGGGTTTTTTATAGTAATAACTAATAATGCCCACTTTTAATTTAGGTTTGCTTAATGAGTCCATCATCTTTAACCAAGCGGTAGAGATTCTTTGGCTGACTTCACCAAATTTCAGTAACCTTGAATTTAAATCCATATTATCCCTCCTTTCATAGAAACGTTATAGAAATGTTTATTAAAATACCTTTCCATAGACTACCATGGACTGGCATGCAATCAGCAAGAAAGAGGTTTTAGACATACTCAAAACAAATGAAAATGGCATTTCAAGCCATGAAGCTTCTTTAAGACTGAGACATTATGGAAATAACGAATTAAAACAAATTACAGCTATAAAACCCGTATTAATCTTGCTTGAACAATTTAAATCTGTTTTTATCCTTATTCTGATTGCAGCGGCGATATTCTCTTTAATTATCAAGCATTATATTGATTTCTCTGCTATTTTAGCCATTGTTCTAATAAACTCTTTTGTGGGGTTTATTCAACAATACAAAGCAGAAAAAACTATCTCTGAAATGAAAAACATGTTAGTTCCAAAAGTTAAAGTATTCAGAGATGGAAAACTTGAGGAAGTTGATTCTGCAGAAATTGTACCGGGAGATGTAATCCAGATATCAGAAGGAGACAAAATTATGGCGGATTGCAGAATTTTACACGATAACAACTTAGAGATAAATGAGGCAGTATTAACAGGAGAAAGCTTCCCCCAGAGCAAGAGTTCTGAAATAATCAAAATTGATACAGAACTTGCAAATAGAGAAAATATGTTGTATATGGGTACAAATGTTGTTGGGGGTAATGGAAAAGCATTAGTGGTATCTACGGGAATGGAAACCGAACTTGGAAAAATTGCAACGATTGTCCAAACAATACGGGTACAAAGAACGCCTTTGGAAAAAAAACTTGATTCGTTTTCAAAAAAAGTGGCATTTATTGTTTTGATTCTTGCTGCAATATCTATTGCTATAGGTATTTTTAGGGGAGAAGATGTTTATGACATGTTTCTTGTAGGAATTGCTCTTGCGATAAGTGTTATTCCAGAGGGAGTTCCGGCAATAATTGCGATTACGCTAGCATTAGCTATAAAAAGAATGCAAAAAAGCCACGCATTAATAAGAAAACTTCCTGCAGCAGAAACACTCGGAAGAACAACAGTTATATGCACTGATAAAACCGGAACATTAACTGAAGAAGAAATGGTTGTAACAAAACTTTATTCTAACAAAGAATATTACACAATCAAGAATCATTCTTTTTTTAAAGATGGAAAACAAATAAATCCAATTAGAATAAAAGATTTAACAAAACTCCTTAGAATAGGAATATTGTGTAATAATGCTAGAATAGAAAAACAAGGCGACAAGATAATAAATATTATTGGTGATCCAACTGAAAAAGCATTGATTATCTCCGCTGATAAAGCAGAACTTTTAAAGAGAGAAGAAACAGAAAAAGAAAGCAGAATCATAGAATATTCTTTTTCTTCAAAAAGAAAGCTTATGTCTATTATTAGAAAATCGGATAGAGTTATAGTAAGTTACGTAAAGGGCGCTCCAGATATTCTGATTAAAAATTGTACGCGTGAACTTGTAAATGGCCAGCCCGTTTTGTTAACACAAAAAAGAAAGGGAGAGCTTATTTCTATTTATGAGGATATGGCTGCTTCTGCTCTCAGAGTTTTAGGCTTTGCTTTTAAAATTGTTCAAAAAAACTATAACCAAGAGATAGCAGAATCAAACTTGATTTTTGTTGGTTTTCAGGGTATGATGGACCCTCCAAGAAAAGAGGTTCCTTCCGCAATAAAGGAATGCATTTCAGCAGGAATAAAAATAAAAATGTTAACAGGTGATTCATTAAGCACAGCTATAGCCGTAGGAGAGATGATTGGTCTTGACGGCAGCAGTATAGAAGAACATGAGATAGAACAACTTTCTGAAGAAGAGTTTAATGATGTTGTAAGGGAAAAAACAATCTTTGCTAGAATAACTCCTGAAACGAAATTAAGAATCATCCAGACATTAAAAGAACAAGGAGAGATAGTTGCTGTAACCGGGGACGGCATTAATGATGTTCTTGCTCTAAAAGAAGCGCACATAGGCATAGCAATGGGTATCAGGGGGAGTGATGTTGCTAGAGAAGTATCAGATATAATTCTCTTGGATGATAATTTTAAATCTATAATAAATGCTATTCGAGAAGGAAGAAAAGTCTATGATAACATGAAAAAATCAATAAAAGCCCATATCGCAGCAAATCTTGGTGAACTTTTTATTGTTTTATTTGCACTTCTTCTTTTTTTACCTCTTCCACTGATGCCACTAGCGATATTATGGATGAATCTTGTTACAGACTCTCTTCCAAGTCTTGCTCTAAGCATAGAACCTGCTGAAAAAAATATAATGAAAAGAAAGCCAACGCCCCAAAAAGACCATATATTAAGCGGTATGACCGGATTTATATTAATTTCAGGATTTTTATGCTTTATATTTTCTATGTGGCTTTTTTCCATGTTTTACCAAACTGATCTTGAAAAAGCAAGAACGATAGCGATTACTACGGCAATTTTCACTGAAATGTTCATTATTCTTTCATGCCGTTCTGAAAGAAATATATGGAAAATAAGTTTCTTCAGCAATAAATTCTTAATATACTCTATCGCTATAGCAGTATTACTTCAGCTCATAGCAATTTACACTCCTCTTGCGCTGGTTTTTGGATTCAAGGCTCTTTCATTAATAGAGATGTTGATGATAACTGCAGTTTCTTCTTTAATATTTGTATTCTTTGAAACGATAAAATTCTTTAAGGCAAAAAAAGAAGAAAATATTTAAACTAAGTTTTTCTCAAAAATATATGGCAATAAAACTAAAAAAGATTGAAGAGAAAATTCTCGGAATTGCACTTGAGCTTGCAAAGAAGGGAGAAGGAGCACTTTTTGTAATCGGAGACAATGTTAAATATGACTCTCTTATCAAACAAAAAATACAAAAATTTAATATTTTTGATAATGGAGCAGAAAAAATTGTTAAAAGCATTGCAACAATTGACGGAGCAATAATAATAAACAAAAATGGTGATGTAATAGGATACGGAGCCATGATTAAGAAAGCAAAACCCTATATCGGCTATGGAACACGGCATGCTGCTGCGGTAACTGCCTCAGAAAATGGGAATATTTCCATAATGTCTTCTGAAGAAGAACGAAAAGTCAAAATATTCCGCGATGGAAAATTCATAATGCAGATGGATGCCCTGCAAAAAAATATTGAGAAAGATATTCCAAAAGTTGCTTCATTCTTAGAGTCAATAGGTGCAGGTCTTATTGGTGCAATTGGTGTGACTGCATTAGCCCCTGCATTGGGAATAGCACTTCTTCCGGGAGTGATTATTTTTGGTGTTGGCTATTATGCATTTAAAGAGCTTGCAGCTCATTTGAAAAAGCATCTTTAAAGTTTTTTTATGCAGAAAACAATATTTTTTCTTGAATGAATGATTTTTGTTTTATATTCAGGTTTTATAATCTTAAATCCGGATTCTTCCAATTCCTTTTTTAGCTCTTCTCGGTCATAAAAATAATAATATCTTTCTAACTTTTTATTGGCTTTTTTCCATATTACAAAACCTTCTTTTGCTTCTGAAGCAATGTTTTTCTTAGCTTTTTTATCCCAAACACTTATCATTGCTTCTGCATTCGGCTTCAGAACTCTATAGAATTCTGCTAATGCTCTCTTTCTCTTTTCTTTTGTATCAATGCAATGCAAAGTTGAAATAAAAATTGCAGAATCGAAGAAATTATCCTTAAATAGAAGTTTTTCTGCCCCAGATTTGAAGAATTTTGCTTTAATCTTGCTTTTTTTCGCATTCTTCTTTGCAAAATTCAGCATTTTTTCAGAAAAATCAACGGCATAAAAGGTTATATTTTTATTTTTTATAAAATTCCTTCCACTCCCACATCCAAGGTCTAAAACATTTCCTCTTTTGTTTTTCAAGAACTCTTCGACTTCTCCAGGAGTTTTTTCCCTGAATTTTTTCCAGTCTTCTGCTATGTTGTTCCAGACTTGCTGCTGATTCATGAATATAACAAATAAAAGAAGTTTATAATATTATTCAAATGGACAATATCCTGTGCTCATCAAATTAAAAATGGGGGTAAATCTATCTAATTCCCAAAGATTATCCCACTTATACCATTTCCATTCCTCACATTTGTCTGGCTCCATTATTCTTGGAGTTCCCATTATATAATTCGCCCGCAGATATAGTGTGATATAATGCTTCTTTTCTTTCTCAAAAATATCATTTGTAGCTGCAAAAGGCCGGGTAATATCAACAAGAGAATAATCTGCCTTATGAAACATCCCTGTTTCTTCTTTCATCTCCCTTATTGCACAATCACTTAAACTTTCATTAAATTCCAAATGGCCTCCTGGAAAAGACCATGTCCCTTCTCCATGAGAACCTTTTCTTTTTCCAAGAAGGACTTGCATACCTTCCTTCATCAATATCACTCCAAGTCCGACTTTTGGTCTTTGAATTTCTTTCATCATAATTATTTTTTAAATTTGATTTATAATTTTATTCTACTCGTAACAGCACTCAAACAAAATATGGATTAACCTCATGCTATTACTCGCCCTGAAACTCAACAATGCAGAATACAGGCCATCTCAACTTATCCTTGCCTTTCAAATCAGGCAAATCAATAACAAAAGCACATTCTACGAGATTGCCGCCAATTTTTTCAATTAAGTTTCCTGCAGCAGCAGCTGTTCCGCCTGTTGCAATCAAATCGTCTATAAGAAGAACTCTTTGACCCGGCATTATTGCATCTTTATGAATTTCAACAGCATCTTTCCCATATTCCAGGGTATATTCTTCTTTAACAACAGCAGATGGAAGTTTTCCGGGCTTTCTTATCAGAACAAGCCCCCTGTTTAATCTTGAAGCAAGAGCAGAAGCCAAAACAAACCCTCTGCTTTCAATTCCTGCAATCAGGTCAATATTTTTATCTTTGTATCTCTCTTCAAAAATTTTCATTGCTGCTTCAAAACCTTCTGCGTCTTTTAGCAAGGTTGTAATATCCCGGAACATAATTCCTTTTTTTGGCCAATTTGGAACAGTTCTTATCTTATTTTTTATAAATTCTTTTGATTCTGAATCAGAAAGCGTATTTTTTATCTTTGGAAGAACTTTTGTTATCAACTGCTTGACTTTATCGCCATTTTCTTTCATTGTTTTTTTAACCATATCAAAAGTTACAGGCTCTTCATTATGTTTCCAGCAGTCATAATCTGTTGACATTGCTATTGAAGCATATTTTATGCCTAACTCTTTTGCTAAAACACATTCTGGAACAGTAGTCATGCCTATTATGTCTGCAAAATTTCTAAACATGAAACTTTCTGCCCTGCTTGAAAATCTCGGGCCTTCAATAACAACAACCGTAGCATTGTCATGCTTTCTAAAACCAAGTTCTTCTGTTGTTTCTATGAGCAGTTTTCTTAATTCTGGTGAGAATGGTTCTGCCATTTCCTGATGCCTTACATCTCCGGTTTTATCAAAAAAAGTATTTTTTCTATTTTTTGTAAAATCTATAAACTGATTTGGAAAAACTAAATCTCCTGGATGAATCTGCTCTTTTAACGAACCGACAGCACTTGTTGCTAAAATATGACTGCAACCAAGTTCTTTTAATGCATAAATATTCGCCCGATAATTAACATTGGTTGGATTTATCTCATGTTTTTTTCCATGCCTTGCAAGAATGCATACTTCTATTTCGTTAATTTTTCCGCAAGTAATCTTCGAATAAGGTTTGCCATATGGTGTTTTTACTGAAACTTCCTTATAATCTTGAAGAAAATCAGGATTATCAAGCCCGCTTCCGCCTATTATTCCGATTTTCATGTCTTGGCAGGCTTATTTAAATTTAAATACATTATCTTTCTACAATATATATTATGAAACCACCACAAAAAAACGAAATAAGAAAGCCTACAAAAACTCTTGCAGGAGTCACGCCAATTGCAGTTATGTGCAAACCAAGGAAATGCCTGCATGGGACCTGTTTATACTGCCCCAGTTTAAATGTACCCCAGTCATATACTCCTAAAAGTCCGCCTGTTCTTAGGGCAGAAAGACTCGCTTATAATCCATACAAACAGATTCAATCAAGATTAAATGCGTTTGAAGCAATGCATCATCCGACTGATAAAATTGAATTAATTATTATGGGCGGAAATTTTTAGATTATCCCAAAACATATAAAAACGATTTTGTTAAAGCATGCTATGATGCGCTTAATAATAAGGCAAGCAAAAACCTTGAACAAGCAAAAAAAATAAATGAGAACGCAAATCATAGGTGTGTTGCATTATGCATAGAGAGCAGGCCCGATACAATATCCAAAAACAAAAATTCAATTAAAGAACTGCTCGATTTTGGATGCACAAGAGTTGAACTTGGCGTCCAATGCTTAGATGATAAAATTTACAAGCTGGTTAATCGCGGACATAGATTAAAAGAAGTCATTGAAGCAACAGCTCTTCTTAAAAAATTCGGTTTTAAAATTGGGTATCACATGATGATTGGGCTTCCTGGAAGCAATAAGAAAAAAGATTTTGAAATGTTCAGAAAATTATTCAAAGATGAAAGATTCAAGCCAGACCAGCTTAAAATATATCCTTGCCAGGTAATAAGAGGGGCAAGGTTAGAAGAGCTATTCAAAAAAGGAAAATACAAACCTTATACTAAAGAAGAAATACAAACTCTCATAATAAAAATAATGAAGATAATTCCGAATTATTGCAGGGTGATGAGAATAATGAGGGAAATTCCTCCGGAATTTCTTATTGCAGGCACAACAAGAATTGATTTAAGAAAAGATATAGAAGAAAAGCTTAGAAAAGATAAATCAAAGATAAATGAGATAAGATTCAGGGAGATTGGTTTTGAATTCAGGGATAAACTGCCAAAAGATAAGATAAATACTGATTTAAAATTAAAGATTACAAAATACAGGGCTTCTGGCGGGGATGAATATTTTTTAGAAATTATTAACAAAAACAATATTCTTTTTGGTTTAGCCAGGTTAAGAATAAACAAAGATTCTGGAAACGAAATGAAAGCGATAATAAGAGAGCTCCATGTTTATGGTCAAAGCTTAGCTATAGGAGAAAAATCAAAAACATTAGGGCAGCATTCTGGTTTTGGGAAATGGCTTATGGAAGAAGCAGAAAATATTGCAAGAAAAGAAAAAGTTAAAGACTTATTTGTTATATCTGGTGTTGGAGTCAGGAGATATTACAAAAAATTAGGATATTCTCAACTAGGCGAATATATGAAAAAAATTATAAAAAAATAAAATAAGATTAAAGCACTGTAAATGAGCTTCTTATATCACAAGTAATGCCGCCTTTTAATACGGGCGCTACATCAATCTTATCTCCACTGGCTAAAGTATTACCGCCAACAACTGGAATTGTAACTAATTCCATCATTCCGGGATTAGTAGTACTATTTGTGCCCTTTGTTCCCATAGAAACAATAATGTGATCTACAGTTATACTGTCTCCTCCAGCAATTCTCCTTATCGTTACACTATTAGTATCCTTAACAGCACCGACTATTTCATAATTGAGCTGTCCACAACTTAATTTATCTGTTGCTTGAGCCTGACCTTGTCTTACTTGATTTATTATAAAATAAGATACTGCTGCAACAGCACCAATTGCTATGAGTACAAGAAGAACAGTTATAATAACTCCCTCTTGACCTTTTTTTTGCATTTTTTAATACCTCCTTTCAAATTCAGATAGTTTATATACAGAGTATAAATTATCAATGTTTATAAGACTTTCGTAATATCTTCCTTTATCTGGACCATATTTTCTATGAGCTGGGCATGCATTTTTTGTATTATAATATTCTGAATTTCTTCTTTTAACAAACCCTGGCAGTTCTTAATATCAGTTTCAGGGTTTTGTATGTTTAATCCAAAAGGAACGTTACAATTCATTGACTTACCTTCTAGAACAGAAAGATCATTTGAACCTTTTTTTACCTGCATTATACTAACACTTACTTCACAACTGCTTCCACTTTTTCCAATGATGTTATATGATGTAACAAATTCATCAGTTTCTCTTATGAACAAAGCTCTTTCACAAATGGTTATTGAACTGGAAAAACATGCTTCGTCATTTATCTGACAAGCTATTGTTCTGAAAAATAAAAGATAAATAAAAACGCCAAGAACAAGAATTATGAGCAGAATTATTACTACCAGAAGCATTTTCAGAATTTTCACGTCTTTTTCCATTTTAAGGACAGGTATCTGGTATTTTTAAGTTTTTGTGATGGATATATTATGAGGATTTTATTAATAAATTATCACTAATGGCAAACTGGGGACGAGTAAATGCAAGAGAAAAATATTTATAAAAAAATTGATTTTTGGCTAGTCTCTTACTAGCAAGAATATTTAACTGATTATATTGAAATCAACTCAATAGAAGTATTAGTTGTTGTGAAGTTCTTTGCAGCTAAATGCTTAACGCCGAGCTCTTCTGCAAATCTTACTATTGCTGGAAGGGCAGTATCATTTATTGCTAAAACATAGGGCTTTTCCTCGAATCGGGCATATGGGAGCCTGCTTATTGGAAGTTTTTGGATTATTTCCAGTTTTTTATTAAAAACAACTGCTGCTCTTGTGCCAATCATCTCATCTAGGGCATCTTTTATCCCCTGAATTTCTTTTCCAGAAAGTTTTTCTATTTTTTCATTTTCTTCGCTTTTTTCCTTGCTATCGGCTTTTTTATTTGGTT
>Ga0247841_10006323_pt1 | contig 18400 bp, 15 predicted proteins | sample LaCruzMarch2015__2_FD_192410 | JGI IMG/M metagenome (GOLD analysis project Ga0247841, IMG submission 192410) | Freshwater microbial communities from meromictic Lake La Cruz, Castile-La Mancha, Spain - LaCruzMarch2015_18m | ecosystem: Environmental > Aquatic > Freshwater > Lake | place: Spain... | reverse complement strand
ACACCGGCGGGCGCCGATTGCTCCACCTCCACGCACCCGGCACGCCCGCTTCGCCAGCCCCGCTCGAACTCCTGTCAAACTCACGCAGGCTACCCAGCCACGGAGAAATCAGATGAAACGGCTCTGTGTTGCGGGGAAAAATTGGCAAAAATCCTGTTGTTGTGGGCGGACCCCGCCGTTATGTGTCTTTATTCCCGGTCTGGATCAGGCCAATCGTATGAATCACAAAGGAAAAATCGTTCAAGTCATCGGCCCGGTCGTGGATGTCGAGTTCAACCCGGCCGACGGTGCGCTGCCGAAAATCTATGACGCGCTGGAAATCACGTTTGAGTCCGCGGGCCAGACCAACCGGCTGACGCTCGAGGTCCAGCAACATCTCGGGGAAAACTGGGTCCGCTCGATCGCCATGAGCTCGACCGAGGGCCTGTCGCGCGGCATGGAGGTCACAAGTACCGGCGCACCGATTTCCGTGCCGGTCGGCGAGGGTGTCCTCGGGAGGATTTTCAATGTCACCGGCGAGCCGACCGACGAGCGCGGCCCGGTGAAGTTCGACAAGAAATATCCCATTCATCGCAAGGCTCCCCCGCTGACTGAGCAGAATACGAAGGCGCAGATTCTCGAGACCGGGATCAAGGTCATTGACCTGATCTGCCCGTTCACCAAAGGTGGAAAAGTCGGGGCGTTTGGCGGGGCCGGTGTCGGCAAGACGGTCGTCATCATGGAGCTCATCAACAACATCGCCAAAGGTCACGGCGGGTATTCCGTCTTCGCGGGGGTCGGCGAACGCACGCGCGAGGGCAATGACCTCTACGCGGAGATGAGCGAATCCGGAGTCATCAACCAGGACGATCTTGCAAAATCCAAGGTCGCGCTGGTTTACGGCCAGATGAACGAGCCTCCGGGCGCGCGCCTGCGCGTTGCCCTCACCGCCCTCTCGATGGCCGAGTATTTCCGCGACGAGAAAAACCAGGATGTCCTTCTTTTTATCGACAACATTTTCCGATTTTCGCAGGCCGGCTCGGAGGTTTCCGCCCTCCTCGGACGCACGCCGAGCGCGGTGGGATACCAGCCGACGCTCGCCGCGGAAATGGGTGACTTGCAGGAGCGGATCACCTCCACCACCAAAGGATCCATCACCTCGTTCCAGGCGGTCTATGTTCCGGCAGACGACCTCACCGACCCGGCCCCCGCGAATACGTTCGCGCACCTCGACTCGACGATCGTGCTCGAACGCTCGATTGCCGAGCTGGGCATCTACCCCGCCGTGGATCCTCTCTCCTCGACCTCCAAGGCTCTCGCGCCGGACATCCTCGGCGAGGAGCACTACGCGGTCGCGCGCGGAGTCCAGACCGTCCTCCAGCGCTACAAAGACCTGCAGGATATCATCGCCATTCTCGGCATGGACGAGCTTTCTCCGGACGACAAGCTCACCGTCTATCGCGCCCGAAAAATCCAGCGTTTCCTCTCCCAGCCGTTCCATGTGGCGGAAGTTTTCACCGGGACCAAGGGGGAATACGTCCCGATCAGCGAAACGATTCGGGGCTTCAAGGAAATCCTCGACGGCAAACACGACGACGTGCCCGAGGGGAATTTCTACATGAAGGGCGGCATCGACATGATCAAAGAAGCTTAAAGTATAAAGGTTTAAGTATTCAGTTTCTTCCCAGCACCCTTAATACTTAAACCTGAAACCTGAAATCTTTCTGCCATGCTCCGGCTTGAAATCGTCACTCCCGACCAGAAGATCTATTCCGAAGATGTGGATTCCGTGGTGATTCCCGGCATCGAGGGCGAGTTCGGCGTGCTTCCGCAGCACGTTCCCTTGATGACCCAACTGGTCCCGGGCGAGCTCCGGGTTCTGAAAGGCGTCGAGGAAATCCGGCTTGCGGTCGGGGGGGGGTTTGTGGAAATCAGCTCTGACAAAGTCGCGGTTCTCACCGACATGGCGATCAAGGAAAGCGACATTGACGAATCCGATGCCGAGGAGGGAGTCCGCCGCGCCGAGGCAGCGATGCTGTCGGGCAAGATGAGCGACGAGGAACACGCCACCGTCAAGGCCTCCCTCCAAAAATCCCTCGCCCAAATACGCGTCAAACGCCGCCGCGTCTGATCAGCAGCTTCCGGCGTAGGCCAGAGGCTCGCAAAGCGCCTTCAAGTTTTCTGTTGGCGTTCCGCTCGGGATCTCGCAGCCCGCGTTGACCAGGAACGGATTGCCGGCTTCCCGGTAGCACTGCACGAGCTTGGTCCGGATCGCTTCGGGAGTCCCGCGGAAGATGTCCGCCACCGGGTCGAGGTTTCCCCCGATGGCAACTTTCGGGCCCAGCGCCTCACGGACTTTGGCGGGACAGACCATGTGGTCCACGTCAATCACATCCAGGTCGAGCGAGGCGAGGCCGGGCAGAAGGTGGGTGATGTTTCCGCAGATGTGCATCCGCACCTTGGCTCCCATTTCCTTGAGCCCGCGAACGAGCCGCTGCTCCCGCGGAAGAATCAGGCTCTCATAAAGATCGGACGACACCTGGCTGGCGGCGGCGTCCCCGATGCCGATCGTGTCGGCTCCCGCCTCGACCTGCGGTTTGGCGAACTCCAGGGCGACGTCAACGCAGAGGTCCATGAGATCCCCGACATAGCCGTCGTCGTCCATCAGATCCATGAAAAAGTTGTCGAGCCGGCGGAGGTCGGCGGCTTCCGCCGCCGGTCCCTCCACCCAGCCCATGATCGAATGCTCCCCTCCGACGCGGGAATGATATGTCCGGACGGCTTCGATGCGGTCCAACATGCGCCCGGGCTCCAGCGGGCGCGGGCGCGGGAGCCCGGACAAATCCGGGTTATCCTCGAGAGGGTGTTTTTCGCAGCGCGGAACCATGTCGCGCTCATAGAGGATCTTTGCGCCAAATCCCTGGGTTTCCCGGTAGGGGTCGGACATGGTGTTCATCTGATCGATGCCAAAGTCGCGCGCGCAGACGATGTTCGCCTCGGTCAGCACATGATAGTCGGAAGCGAAGGCTCCGTAGTTGCTGCCGATGTATTCCGCAGCGAACTGCATCAGGATGGGAATGCGGGGGAGATAATCGGTGGGGCGGTTTTCGAGGGTGGCGAGATACCGTTCGAGGCTGTTCATGGATGAGGATGGTGATATCAGGGAGAGGAATGGAAAGGAATCACTGGTTTCCGGAAGAGACGAACATCCAAAGATCCCTCCACGCGGCGGGGGGGAAATCGAAGGCCGCGTCGTTGTGGCCAGCGTCCGGGACAGTCCAGAGTTTTTTCGGTCCGGAGAGGCTGTCGAACAGCCTCCGGGCACTGTCAGGCGGGGTCGTGCCATCGAGTTCACCGAGGAGGAGGGCCACCGGCCGCGGAAAATCCTTCAGTGCCTTCACCGAGTTGAAGCGGTCGAGCATGAGCAAACCCACGGGAAGCCACGGGTAATGGAACGCGGCGGCGGAAGTCATCGAATCAAACGGGGTGATGAGAATCAGCCCCCGGACTTTTTGCGGCCTGCGGGCGGCGGCCTGCGCGGCGATACCGGTTCCGAGGGATTCCCCCACGACGAGCGCCGGCTCCGGCAGGGCATCGAGCGCGGCAACGGCGGCGGCGGTCAGATTCCTTTGATCCGGGGATCCGGGCGAGGATCCGTAGCCCGGGTAGTCCACGAGAAAGATTTTCGATCCCGCGCCCGCCTCGCGCAGCTTGGCGATGAGCGCCTGCCGGTCGAGGGCATTCCCGGCATTGCCGTGAAGGATGAGCACCGGGCGGACAGCCTGCCCGTCATCGGTCACCCATCCGAGCGGGCGGCCGGAGGAATCCGTCCAGCGAGACAGCCCCTGCGCCCGCGCCAGAGCCAGCATCCGATCTTCCGGGAGGGAGGACGGATGGTAGAGCATGCTGCGCTGCCGCAGGAAAACGTAGAAACAGATCCCGAGATACGCGAGCGCGAGCACGAGCAGCGCCCGGACTGCAATGGCCCACACCATGCTCACGCGCCCGCCTGCCAGACGGGGGTCCCGGCAACGATTGTCGTGACGGCCCGCCCTTTCCAGGTGTGATTGTCGAACGGCGTGTTGTGGGAGCGCGAGCGCGAGCGGGTCTTGTCGAATGTCCACTCCAGATCCGGATCGATCAGGGTGACATCGCCGGGTGCGCCGGGCGAGAGGGTGCCGCGATCCAGATTCAGAAGCTTTGCGGGCTCCGCGGTGTAAAGCGCGATCAAGCGCTCGAGGGAAACCGCTTTCCGCTTGTGGACCAGAATGTCGCAGAACGTGGAAAACTCGGTTTCGAGGCCGGTGATCCCGAACGGCGCGCGGTCGAATTCGACTTCCTTTTCATACGAGGCGTGCGGCGCGTGGTCGCTGCAAAGAATGGTCAGCGTGCCATCGGCGATCCCCCCGATGATCGCCTCGACATCCTCCTCCGCGCGCAACGGCGGGTTCATTTTGAAATTTGTGTCGAACCCGCTCAGCGAGGCATCGGTGAGCGCGATATGGTGCGGGCAGACTTCGCCGGAGACCGGGATCCCGCGTGAGCGGGCCTCGCGGAGGAGGCGGACGCTTCCTCCCGAGCTGATGTGCTGGCAGTGGATCGGCGACCGGCAGAGGTCGGCGAGCAGGATGTTCCGGGAGACGATCATTTCCTCGCCCATGCGCGGCCAGCCCGGCAGTCCGAGGCGCAGGCTCCATTCGCCCTCGTGCATGACGCCGTCTCCGACCAGCGAGTTGTCCTGGCAATGATCCATCACCGTGAGCCCGAACATCCGCGCGTATTCGACCGCGCGGCGCATGACCTCGTGGCTCTGGACGCAGTGGCCGTCGTCGGTCAGCGCGACGACGCCGGCGGTCACGAGCGATCCGAACGGCGCGAGCTCCTCGCCTTGCAGCCCCTTCGTGATCGCCCCGGTGCAAAAAACGTTGACGCATGCGTGTTGCCGCGCCCGTTCGCGGATCCAAGCGATCGTGGCGGCACTGTCGGCGGCGGGCGTGGTGTTCGGCATGGCGACGATGCTCGTGAATCCGCCGGCTGCCGCGGCACGGGTTCCGGTGGTGATCGTTTCCTTGTGCGACTGGCCCGGTTCGCGGAGATGGACGTGGATGTCAATGAGCCCCGGCGCGACAACAAGCCCGCCCGCGTCGATCGTCTCGAAGTCCCCTTCCAACGGACCCGGGGAGATCCGTCCGTCCGCGATGAAAAGGTCGCCGGGCTCGTCGCGGCCGTTCGCCGGGTCGATGATCCGTCCGTTTTTGATGAGAAGATTTTTCATGACGGGAGTCCGGCTCCGCCGGCGCAGAGGTAGAGCGCAGCCATGCGCACGGCGATGCCGTTGCTCACTTGTTCGAGGATCACGCTGCGCGCGCCGTCGGCGACATCGCTGTCGATCTCGACTCCGCGGTTGATCGGGCCCGGATGCATGATCAGGCATCCGGGTTTGAGCCGCTCGGCGCGGGCTTTCGTGAGACCGAACAGCGAGATGTATTCGCCGAGGCCGGGAAAATACTCCTTCCGCTGGCGCTCGTGCTGGATGCGCAGGAGGTTGATCACATCCGCATCCTCCAGCACGTCGTCGAGCCGGTGGACGACCCGCACGCCGAGCTTTTCAAAACCCTTGGGAACGAGCGTGGTCGGCCCGACGAGCGTCACGCGGGCGCCGAGTTTGACGAGCCCGTGGATATTCGATCTGGCCACGCGGCTGAAAAGGATGTCCCCGACGATCGCGACATGCAGCCCGTCGATCTTCCCGTGCTTCTGCCGCATCGTGAAGATATCCAGCAACCCCTGCGTCGGGTGCTCGTGCGAACCGTCCCCCGCGTTGATCACGGAGGATTTCAGCCGGTCGGCAAGGAACCTGGGAGAGCCCGCCGAACTGTGCCTCAGCACGATGATGTCGGCATGGAGCGCCTGGAGGTTCAGCGCCGTGTCCTTCAGCGTCTCGCCTTTCTGGAGGCTCGACGCGGTGGCGGTGATGTTCACGACGTCCGCGCTGAGCCGCATCGCCGCGATCTCGAAGGACGTCCGGGTCCGCGTGCTCGGCTCGACAAAAAGATTCACGAGCGTCTTTCCGCGGAGCGCGGGGACTTTTTTCAGGCTGCGTTCGGCGACTCCCTTGAACGCGGTCGCGGTGTCGAGCAGAAATGCGATTTCCTTGGCGCTGAGCTCGTCGAGCCCGATGAGATCTTTGCGGGTCCAGGTCTTCATGGCGCCACCACCCGCACCGAGTCGGCGATGCCATCGAGGGTTTCAAAGCGCACGCGAATCCTCTCGTTTCTCAAGGTCGGCAGGTTTTTTCCCACATAGTCGGCCCGGATCGGCAATTCGCGATGCCCGCGGTCCACCAACACGGCGAGCTGGATGCTGGAGGGACGGCCAAAAGAGGCCAAAGCGTCCAGAGCCGCCCGGCAGCTTCGTCCGGTGAAAAACACATCGTCCACGATGACCACCGGCCGCCCGTCCAGGTCCACGGGAAGATGCGTGGGAGCCGGAGTGGTCACGCGCCCCCGCGTCGAGAGGTCGTCGCGGTGCATCGAGATGTCGAGGGTGCCCAGGAACGGACGCCGGCCCTCGACTTTTTCGATGTGATCGGCCAAACGGCGGGCGATCTCCACCCCCCGCGTTGGAATCCCCGCCAGCACCAAGGCGTTCAGGTCGCCCTGCCGCTCAACAATTTCGTGGGCCATCCTGCGGATCGCCTTCTGTATGGCGTCCGCATCCATCTCGGTGCGTTCTTTTTTTTGCATGTTTCCCTTCGGGCCCTCACGGGAGCACGGAAAAGGTCTTGAAAAATCAGGCGGTCAAACCGCGGCTTTGGTTTGCTTGGAACGGTCAAAACGCCACGCGGAACGGTATTTCACAATCCAGTCCAACAGCGCGCGCTCAAACCCGATGTCCTGGCCGGATTTTTCGCTCTCAATCCACTTGTGCCGCAGGATTTCTTCCCGCTCTGCAAGGAATTCTTTGTAGAGGACGGAGTTCTTTACGAGATCTGTTGTCTCGTTCTTCTGGGAGCTCATTTCCACGGCATCATGCAAAGACGGGTCGAAATGTCAAACGGATTCCTTCCCGAAATGAAATTTGAGTTTTTGGGTGGAAGGGAATCGCCGATGAATCCGTCATATCGGACCAACAGAGCGCAGGCATCCAGCATGTTTGTCAATGCTTGGTTCCTTCAAGAAATTCCACCGCTTCCTTGAGGGTCTCCGGGCCGCAGATTGCATGGCCGAGCCCCGCAACCTCCCACAACCGCGCATGAAACTTTTGCTTTTCGTATCCTCCCCGGAAGACATCGAGGATGTTCCCGCGCCGCCAATCGGTTTCCCCTGTGATGATCGCGAAGCGCACCTTGCTTTCAGCTTGCCAGAGGCCAAAACTCCTGCACCATCTTGCCACCATTATTTATTGTACAGCACCTTACTCAACCGCGATGCGGTTTCTCGTGAGGGTCAGCCCGGTGACGCGGGCGTAGGCGGCGATCGCGCGGATGTGGTCGGCGCGGGCCCGGACGGCGTTGATTTCGGCGGTGGCGAGGTCGCGCTGGAACTGGAGGACTTCGAAGGTGGTGGTGGTGCCGCTGGCGAGGCGGGCCTGGGCGGCCTCGAGGGTTTTTTGGGCGAAATCGAGGGCGGCTGAGGTGGCGGCGATGCGCTCGCGGGTGGTTTCGATCTGCCCGGCGGCGTTGTCGGCTTCGACAAGGATGGACTGTTCGAGGCGCTTGAGTTCGACGAGCGCGCGGGCGGTCTCGAGGTTCCTGGCCTCCAGCTCGCCCCGCGCCGTGCGGTTCGGAATGGGGAGGCTTCCGACGACGCCGGCTGTCCAGGCGAAGTTGTTGTTCTTCTGGCCGCCGACGCGCTGGAAGCTCTCGGCGAGCGAGGTGTCGATCCCGTTGATGCCGAAGCTGGCCACGAGGTCGAGGCGCGGGAGGTTCTGGTTCCGGGCAAACACGACATTGATCTGCCGCTTCTGAAGATCCAGGAGGGCCTGGCGGTAATCCGGCCGCATCTGGAAGGCCAGGGGAAAATCCTTTTCCTTGTCGGCCTTCGCATCCGGCAGTTCGGGCAGGGAGGCGATTTCGAGACGGGTTTGCAGGACGCGGAAGACTTCGTCGGTCACGAGCTGCTTGAGAAAATTTTCGTTGTCGAGCATCGCGCGCATGGCGACGAGAACTTTTTCTTCGCGGGCCGCGAGGTCGGCGCGCGCCTGCAGGACGTCGAGCGGAGACATGACGCCGATTTCCGCGCGCTTGAGGTTGTCGGCGAGGAGCTGGGCGGCGAGCGAGCGCGAGCGTTCCTCGACGCCGAGGTTTTCCTTCGCGAAATACAGCTCGCAATACGTGTTCACGGTATCCGTGACGACCTGGATGACCCGCTCGCGAAGAGTCCATTCCGAGATCGCCCGGTCGGCGCGAGCGATCCGCAACTGCGCGAGATTCACGTCGGTCCCGAAATTTTTCAGGAGCGGCTGGGTGAGGGAGATTCCGAAGAACGAATTGAACCGGTCGTTGGAAATCCGGTTGTCGGTGGTTTTTGTGGTCGAGGCCCCGATGTCGTAGGTGAGTCCCCACGGGCTGAGGCCGGCGATGCTGGAATCCACCTCAAGCCCGCTCGTGCGGGCAAAGAGATCGGGAGTCTCCCCGCCGGGGAGGGTGACCGGGTCCACGAGCTCGTTGTTGAGCGAGCGGAGTTCCTGGTTGTTCTCATCGTAGGTCACGGAAACCTCCGCGATGGGATCGAACTTCCCGGATGCCGAGAGCTGGCGGGCGCGCGCAATCTGCGGAGTGAACCGCTCGGCCCGGATCTGGAAATTTTTTCCGAGCGCCATCAGGATCGCGTCCTCGAGGTTCAGCGAGAGGGTGCGATCCGGTGCGGCGGCAGCAACGCCCGCGGTGAGGCAAAGAAGCACCCCGGACCCCAGGAAAAACAACCGCGAAGCGCGAAGGATTTTGGATTTTGGATTTTGGATTTTGGATGCGGGCTTCTCCGCGCGGAGCGCGGCATTCATCATCCATAATTCCACATTCATAATTCTCTGTTCTCTCTGTGACCTCCGTGGCGGTTCGTTTTCCCGGGGTCTAAAAATCCATTGAAGCCGGCGGCGGGAGGTGGATGACCGGTTTGTCGAGCGGGGAATCGAGCGGGGTGACGCTTTCGGCCTTGCGGATTTCCGGTTCGGCAGCGGGCGGGGCGGGCGCGGCTTCCGGTCGCTCTGCGGTGGTTTCTGCGGCGGCGGCCTTGTCAACCGGGATGGCTTTGGCCACCGGGATCGAGCCGTCCTCGAGCATTTCCATTCCGGGGTGGACCGACTGGTAAACATCGTTGAAGCCGAGGAGCGTGGGAGACGAGACGGCGACCGGACGGATCGTCGCGAGGTCCACGGCGGCGGCGGCGCGCGGCCAGCCGGCCTCGTCAAATTGCTTGGCGTAATTTCTCACCCCGCCGCCATGGATGTCGCAGCGGATCTTCGGCACCTGGGCGGCGGTGGCATATTCGAGGTAGGAAAGCGGTTGCGACCCCGGGCTCCCGCCGGACGCCTCCTGGAACTCCGGCTTGCAGCGCGGCGTGGCAAGCAATCCGGAAATCCGGCAGATTTCGACTTCCTGCAGGTCGGACGGCTTCGCGATCGGCACGGGAGGAAAATCCTTCGCCGCAACATTCATGATTTTCGTCCAGATCGGCAGTGCCAGATCCTTGCCGAAGGCTCCCCGGTAGATTTTTGTCGGTTTGTCGAAGCCGATCCAGACGCCGCAGGTCACCGCGTTTGTGTAGCCGAAGAAATACGTGTCGGTGAAGTTGTAGGCCGTGCCGGACTTTCCGGCGACGGGGAGTTGCGCGGGCTCGCCGGCCCCGCCCCGCATGACATCTGCGAGTCCGGCATGGACCTGGAAGGCCGCCGCGGGCGAGAGAGACTGAACCATTTTCCGCGGCGCCTCGTAAACAACCTTGCCCTCTGCGTCGAGAATCCTCCTGATGATGTGGTTTTCCGCCGGACGATTTCCGCCGTTTGGAAAAATCGTATAGGCGAGCGTGAGCTCATCGAGCGTGAGCTCGCTGCTGCCGAGAAAGCTGTTCGCGTAATCGCGCAGTGGCGAAGTGATCCCCGCGGCAAGGGACGTTTTTTTGAGCGCGGCGAGGCCGAGTTTCATGCCGAGGCGGACCGTGGCGGCGTTCTTGCCCTTCACGAGCGCGTCGCGGGTCGTCATCGGGCCCTCGTATTCGTTGTCCGGACGCTCGACCCCCCACTCGCCAAGGAGTCCGGTTTCCCCGCCGACCATGACGTAGCGGTTGTCCAGGCACGCGTCCTGCACGATCTCGCCGGGAAAAATCCCGGACTCATAAGCCGCGGCAAAAACAAACGGGGTGAAGGCGGTGCCGGCGGGGCGGGAGCCCTGGACGGCGCGGTTGTATTCGCTGTGCTTGAAATCCCGGCCGCCCACGATGGCCAGCACGCCGCCCGTCGAGTTGTCGAGCGCGAGGGCGGCCCCCTGCAGGTATTTCGGCTCCGGCATCTTGACCGACATGTCGCCCTTGTTGATGGCGTCCTCGATGGCCTTCGTCGAGTCGCGGTATTGGGCGAATGTCGGATGGGTGTAGCCGGGCAGGGACTCCACCTGGGACGTGACCTCCCTCACCGCGCGGTCCGCGGCGCGCTGCATGTCGGAGTCGAGCGTCGTCTCGATCCGGTAGCCGCCGTTCATCGCCTGGTCGAAGCCGAGCGCCTTGATCGCCTGCTGCCGGATCAGATCCACCGCATAAGAGACTTTGAACGGGTTCGTGCGCCGGACCGCGTAAAGGCGCATTTCCGACTGCTCCTTGAACTGCTCGCGGGTGATGAACCCCATCTCCCGCATCCTCCGCAGCACGAAGTTCCGCGACTCCGTCGCGCCCTCGATGTTGTTCCAGGGGGAAAGCGACTGCGGGCTTTTCAGGAGGCCGGCGAGCATCGCGCACTGCCCGATGTCGAGGTCTTTGGCGGGCCGTCCGAAATACCCGCGCGCGGCGGCTTCCGCCCCGTAGAACCCGCTCCCGAAATACACGCGGTTCAAGTAGAGCTCCATGATCCGGTCCTTGGAGAATTGCTTCTCGATCCGCCACGAGAGGAACATCTCGACGAGTTTGCGCTGGTAGGTCCGCGCGCGCAGATCGAAGGAATTCCGGGCGAGCTGCTGGGTGACCGTGCTCGCGCCCTGCGCGATTTTCCCACGGCGGTAATTCGCGATCGCGGCGCGTGCGATGCCCATGTAATCCACTCCGTCGTGTTCGTAGAATTTGTTGTCCTCGGCGGCGATGACCGCCTTGACAAGCATCTGCGGGAGGCGGTCGTAGGGGATCGGCTGCCGGTTCTGGATGAAGAGCTTGCCGAACTCGGCTCCCTTGCGGTCGAAGAGGACCGAGGCGGATTCCATCTCCCCGACCTTCGTGAGGTCAAATTCCTCCGCACGCTTCTCGTAGGTGACGGAAAGGATCCCGAATCCCAGCCAGGCCGCAAAGGCGCAGAGAACCACGATCCCAAGTGGAATCCAGAGCCGCTTGCGCACATAAAACGGTCTGCTCCGCTCCCGCCTTTCCCAATTGTAGTATTTCTTGCTGATGGGTCAGTATTTTCCATGCTGCCGCGTCCGGTGCAATGGGGAAAAGCAAAGAATCTTTGAGTTCCGCGCTTTCCAACTGCGGGCCGGGTTGTAGAATCAGCCCGGTATCGCAGCGGACTTCGCCCAAGGAATCATGTCTTTTCCAGCACTTCAGAACCGCACGTTTCGCATCCTCCTCATCCTGTTTGCCACGGTCGGCGCTGTCGCGGCGATCAGCGGATCGGCCATCCTCTCCTACCGCCAGACCCGTCTGACGGCGATTGGAGCCATGGAGAACTCAACCGCTGCCTGGACCGAGGTCATCGCGCGGCTCATGAGTGAAGCCCGCTCACGGCTCGAGGCGGTGGACCAGGCAACAAAGGGGGTGATTTCCCCGAAGACGGCGGCGGCCCTGAGGCGACTCGTTCTGGAGAGCACAAATTTCCGCGAGGCGTGGCTGGTCAAGGACGGGCAGGTGGTCTGCACGGATTTTGGAATCGTGGAGCCGCCTCTTCCGCTCGGTCGGGATCTCCTCGAACTGGGCGAGGTCGGAGATGTCAAGCTGCTCTCCCGAAAGGGGGAGGGAGACCAAGCGGATGCGATCGTTCTCAATTTCAACGCCGGAGAAAACTATTTTCTGGCGGTTTCGATTCCGACGCGGAGCATCGGGGAGACGATGCGCTACGGAGACCGCAACAGCGACCATGCCGTGTTCTTTTTGAGGCCCACGGGCGCTGTGCTGGATCATTCCCTGAATGCCTGGAACATCACGAGCCCGCCACCCCGTCCGCCCGCATCCGGGCTTTCTGAAACGGAAAGCGCGCTGCTTTATTCCCGCAGGGTGCCGGGCTACAACTACTCGGTGGTGGCGATCCTGCCCAAGCCGGTCCTCTGGGCTCTGTGGGGGCTCACGCTGCCGGTCTATGCCGGATTGGCCCTGGTGCTCGCGGGGTGCTTTTTTCTGGCCGCATGGGTGGCGAGCGTGCAAACGCTTTCGCTCGAGGCCGAGCTTCGCGAGGCGGCACGCCTGAGGCAGATTCACGCCCACTATCAACCGATCCTGGACCTGCGGACCGGCTATTGCGTGGCAGTGGAGATGCTGATGCGCTGGCAGCATCCCGACCGCGGGCTGGTCCCCCCGCTCGCATTCATCCCGGAGGCCGAGCGAACCGGGCTGATCACCCAACTGACCGAGTGCATGATGGCCAGGGCGTTCGACGAGCTCGCCACGGTCTTCGGAAGACATCCGCATCTTCACGCGGCAATCAACATCCCCGTCCAGACGCTCGTCAACCCGTCCTTCCCCTCCCATGTGAACAGCCTGATCAAAGGCAGGTATTCCCCTCAGAATATTTCTTTCGAGCTCACGGAGAGCACGTCGCTCACCGATGCCGCGCTCGGGCAGCTCGGTGTGATGAAGGATCTCGGGATCCGGATGGCGGTGGACGACTTCGGCACCGGGTATTCCAACATGCGCTACCTGTCGCTGTTTCCCTTCGACTTCCTGAAGGTGGACAAGGCGTTCGTGGATGGCATCTCCGGCGAGGGGAAGAGCTCCGGACTCGTGGACCAGATCGTCTCGATCGGCCGCGCCTGCAAAATGGAAATCATTGCCGAGGGGATCGAGCACAAGACCCAGGCCGATTATCTGCGCGGCCTCGGCGTGGAGTATGGGCAGGGATATTTCTTTGCCGCCCCGATGACCATCATCGAGCTGCAAGTCTGGCTCGCCCAGCCGGGGCATCTGGAGCCGGTAGCCGGACCCGCGGAGCCCTTGATCCCCGGCTGATTTCCAAGCATCTTTCCCAAATGAGAAAAGGAATTTGTTACCTGGTGGGAGCTGGTCCCGGAGACCCGCTCCTCATGACGGTCAAAGGCAGGCAGTGCATAGAAAAAGCCGATGTCGTCGTCTATGATTACCTCAGCAATCCGGTTTTTCTGGAGTGGGCGTCGCCGGATGCCGAGCTCATCTATGCGGGAAAAAAAGCCGGCGACCATGCCATGGCGCAGTCCGAAATCAACGGCCTGCTGGTCGGGAGGACGCGTGCCGGAAAGACGGTTGTGCGGCTCAAAGGCGGCGACCCCTGCCTTTTCGGACGCGGAGGCGAGGAGGCGTCGGAGCTGGCGGACGCGGGGTGTGCATTTGAGATTGTGCCGGGTGTCTCCTCCGCCATGGCAGGGCCCGCCTACGCCGGAATCCCGTTGACCCACCGCGCGCACAACACGACGGTCACGATCTTCACCGGGCACGAAGATCCCGCCAAGCACGGGTCCTCGCTGGATTTCCCGGCCATCGCCAGGGCTCCGGGGACGAAGGTGATGCTCATGGGCATCGAGCACCTGGCCCGCATCACCGCAGGGCTTCTGGCCGAAGGCATGGACAAAAACCTGCCTGTCGCCCTTGTCCGCCTGGCAACCACCGCACGCCAGGAGACGCTCGTGGGAACGCTTTCCGACATCGCGAAAAAAGCGGAGAACGCCGGATTCCAAGCGCCGGCGGTCGCGGTCTTTGGCGAAGTTGTCGCCCTGCGGGAAAAGCTGAACTGGTTCGAATCCCTTCCGCTCTTCGGAAAGCGGATCGCGGTCACGCGCACGCGAAGCCAGGCCGGCGAGCTGGTTGCGGAACTCCGTGCGCTCGGGGCGGACGCTTTTGAGATGCCGATGATCCGGATCGAGCCGGCTCCGGACAAACGCGCGTTCTACGAGGCCGTTGCCTACAGCCACGGATACGACTGGATCATCTTCACGAGCCGGAATGGCGTGGACGCCTTCTTCAAGGCGTTCTTTGAAATCTACAAGGATGCCCGCGAGATCGGCGCGGCCCGGATCGCCGCGATCGGCCCGGCCACGGCCGCAAGGGTCGGGGAGTTCCGCCTCCAGGCGGATGTCCAGCCGGAAAAATACGTGGCCGAGGAAATCATCAAGGCACTCGCAAAGGAAACCACTGTCGAAAATCTCAAGATCCTCATTCCGTGCGCGGAGGGCGCGCGTGACGTGCTCGCTGCCGAACTCACCCGCCTCGGGGCGATCGTGGACGACGTGACGGCCTATCGAACCGTGCCCGCCGGCGGCGACGCCGCCGGAATCCGGCGGTTTCGCGAGGAGGGGGCCGACCTCGTGACATTCACCAGCTCGTCCACAGCGGAAAATTTTCATGCCTTGAAACTTCCCGTGCCCCCCGGCCTCCTCCACGCCAGCATGGGCCCGATCACATCGAAAACCATGAAATCCCTGGGAATGCCGGTGGATGCCGAAGCGCGCACCCACGACATCCCAGGCCTGGTCGCCGCCATTGTCGGACTTTTCTCCGCCTCTACAGCAAAGCCCCGGAAAAAACACCCGCTTGGCTGAAGAACTGCCGGACGGCCTCGACGACCGGTTCCGGCGGCAATTTTTTGAGGCGGCGAACGCCGTCGGTATCCGGCGGGGCTTGGAACGCGACGTGTCCGGGGGCCGGGCGGTGCCAGTGGTCCATGCTGGAGGGGCCAAAAAGCGTGAAGCAGGGCACGGAGAAAGCCGCCGCCAAATGCGAGGCCGCGCCATCAACGGTCAGAACGGCGCGCGCATTGGCGCACAGCCAGAGAAATTGCCGGGTGGTGGTCGGCAGGAGCGCGCTGCCGGTTGCCGCAGCGATGCGCTCGCAGTGCTCCTTCTGCCAAACGGCCCCGGCACTGGTGAGAACGCACGGACAATCCAGAGGCTCGAGCAGGGCGGTCCAGCCCGCAACCGTCCACATCTTATTTTTCCAGCCGGAGGTGGCATTGACCAGCACATACTTCCCCGGCTCCCACCCTTCCGGAGCCCAGTCGCGGGGAGGGCGGGTCAGGACGGGTGGACGGAATGGCAGGTCCGATGGAACGGGAGTGTTTTTCCAGAAAAATTCGGCGATATAGGAATCGCCCAGTTCAGAATTCGAGGGGCGGGGGAAGAGGAAGGGATGAAACCAGTGCAGCTCCCGCCTTTCCGGAGGGATGAGGTGGCGCTTCAGGGCCGGTGCCAGCAGCGAGCGCAGGCTGGATTTGGGGAGAGGATCGAAGCAGTAGAGAGCGGCGGCGGGAGCGAGGGGCAGGCCGCGCACAACTTCCACGCCGGCCATCAGGCGCGCGAGGTCGGCGTGCCCGTTGCGCGTCATCAGGCCCACCGGAGCCCCGTGGTGATCGCGCAGGCGGGAGAGAGCCGGCTCAAGGAGAACCAAATCTCCGAGCTGCTTGTGGAAGACGGCGTAACATCCGGGCATGTGGAGGGCAATCTCGCCGGATTGCCGCCCAACCTCAAGCGTGAAGGCTCGGCTTGCGATTTTTCCCGCTCCGTTTTACGCTCGGCGAATCAAGCCAAAGCGTCCAGATTCCACCCATTCCCATGGGGATTTCAACCTCCGCTACGGGCATCCCATGCCGTTCGGTGCAAGCCACACCCCCCACGGGGTGAACTTTTCGATTTTCAGCGCCCATGCGACCGCCTGCACGCTGGTGCTCTTCGAGCGGGGATCTCCCGAGCCGATGGCCGAGATCCCGTTTCCGCCGGAGTTCCGGCTCGGGCAGGTCTGGGCGATGACGGTGGATGATCTGGACTACGAGAAATTTGACTACGGGTTCCGCTTCGACGGCCCGCACAATCCGCGCGAGGGGCATTTCTTTGACCCGCGCCACATCGTCCTCGACCCCTACGCCCGGAAAATTTCCGGGAGGGAGGTCTGGATGGGAAAGCCGACGTTTGGCTCGCCGGTCCACCGCGGGCGGATCCCCCACGAGGAATTTTACTGGGAGCACAGCCGTCCGGTGCGCCGCGCGGAAAGTGAAATGATCATTTATGAGATGCATGTGCGGGGTTTTACTCAGCACAGGAGCGCGGGCGCGCGGCATCCGGGAACTTTTGAGGGCCTCGGAGAGAAGGCGGATTATCTCTCCGATCTCGGCGTCAACTGCATCGAGCTGATGCCGGTGTTCGAGTTCGACGAGTCCGAAAACACCCGCACGAATCCCGCCACCGGCGAGAGGCTCTGCAACTACTGGGGCTACAGCCCGGTGGGTTTTTTTGCGCCGAAGTGCAGCTATGCCGCCAGTGCTGCCGATGGACGGCAGGTGCATGAGTTCAAGCGCATGGTGAAGACGCTGCACTCGGCGGGAATCGAGGTCGTTCTCGATGTCGTCTTCAACCACACCGCCGAGGGCGGGGCCGACGGCCCGGTCATCTCCTTCCGGGGCATTGACAACAAAACCTACTACATGCTTGACGCGAAGGGAGGGTTCGCCAACTACACGGGCTGCGGGAACACGGTGAATTGCAACCACCCGGCCGTGCGCGGCTTCGTGGTCAACTGCCTGAGACACTGGGCCGCGGAGTTCCACATTGACGGATTCCGCTTCGACCTTGCGTCTGTGCTGGGGCGCGATTCGAGCGGCGCCCCGCTTCTCAACCCCCCGCTTCTGGAATCGCTTGCCTATGACCCGGTGCTCGCCGGCTGCGACCTGATCGCCGAGGCCTGGGATGCCGGCGGACTTTATCAGGTCGGAAATTTTCCCTCCTACGGGCGATGGATGGAGTGGAATGGAAAATTCCGCGACTGCGCCCGCAGGTTCCTCAAGGGCGATCCCGGGGTGGCGGGGGAAATGGTCCAGCGCATCATGGGATCCCCCGACCTCTATGCCACGGCCGGACGCAAGCCGACGGCCTCGGTCAACTTCATCACCTGCCACGACGGGTTCACGCTCCGGGATTTGTTTTCCTACAACGAGAAGCACAACCTCGAAAACGGGGAAGACAACAACGATGGCGGGGCCGACAACTACAGCGGGAACTGCGGAGTGGAGGGGGAAACTGATGATCCGAAGATCCGCGGCCTGCGGCTGCGCCAGTGCAAAAACGCGATGCTTCTGCTCCTGGCAAGCCAGGGAGTGCCGATGATCTACATGGGCGACGAATGTGGGCGCACCCAGCGCGGAAACAACAACGCGTATTGCCACGATGAAGAGTGGAACTATTTGAATTGGAGCCTTGATGACGAAGGCCGTTCGCTTTTGCGGTTCACCAAAGCGATGATTGCCTTCCGCAAAGCGAACCCCTCCTTGCGGCAACCGGAGTTCCTCACCGGCCGCGACCAGGTGGGCAGCGGATACCCCGACATCAGTTGGCACGGGGTGCTGCCGTGGAAGCCGGATTGGACCGTCTCCAGCCGGTCGCTCGCTTTCCTGCTCTGCGGACGCCATAGCGAAGCGGCCGGGGGACCGGCACAGTTTATCTATGTCGCGCTGAACATGTTTTACAAGCCGCTCGTCTTCACCCCGCCGGTGCTCCCGCAGGGAATGTCCTGGCACCTTTTTGCGGATACCGGGCTGCCCGATCCGGATGACATTGCGGATTCCGGATCCGGGCGGTTTCTCACAAACCAGAAGCAATATCCCCTGCGCGAGTGGGCCGGGGTTGTTCTGCTTGGAAAGCGAGCGGCCCCCGCATCGTAGCCGGCCCCGGGATTTTTTGAAAGAATCCCCTTGCACCACAGCCGCCAAGACGATACATATCGCCCCCCTTCTTTCTATTTTAGCGATCAAATGGCGACCAAATCCAAAATTTCCCCCAAGGCACCGGCCTCGAAAGCAAAACCAGTTCCCAAAAAGGCTGTGAAAAAAGCGCCTGTCAAAGCCGCCAAGAAACCGGCTCCGAAATCTGCCGCCAAAAAAAAGCCTGCGCCTGCCAAAGCTGCCAAGAAGCCTGCGCCTGTTAAGAAGCCTGCGCCCGCCAAGAAGCCTGCGCCCGCCAAAAAGCCTGCGCCCGCCAAGAAGCTTGCGCCCGCCAAAAAGCCTGCGCCCGCCAAAAAGCCTGCGCCCGCCAAGAAGCCTGCGCCTGCCAAGAAGC
>Ga0247841_10006322_pt1 | contig 18403 bp, 19 predicted proteins | sample LaCruzMarch2015__2_FD_192410 | JGI IMG/M metagenome (GOLD analysis project Ga0247841, IMG submission 192410) | Freshwater microbial communities from meromictic Lake La Cruz, Castile-La Mancha, Spain - LaCruzMarch2015_18m | ecosystem: Environmental > Aquatic > Freshwater > Lake | place: Spain... | reverse complement strand
CTAAAACCGAGCCAGCGCCCGCTATTTCTGTCACTCGCGGGAAAGACAATAATTTCACGAAATTATTACTGCATAGGAAAAAATAACAAAAAAATAAACCTTGGCATTGCAACGGCTCCAATTCTTCTGCACAATAAAATAATCGGTGCGGTTGGCGTTTATGAAGATATTACAAGAGAAAAAGAAAGCGAAAAGGCTAAAACCGAATTCGTTTCTTTGGCATCGCACCAGCTCAGGACTCCCATTACAGAAATAAGCCTATCAACTGAAATGCTTTTATCGGGTATGGCAGGAAAGGTGAGCAAGGAGCATAAAAAATATCTTAAAAACATAACTGCCGGAGTAAAAGAAATTACCAGTTTGATTGAGACCCTTTTAAATCTCTCAAGAATGCAGATGGGAACTTTTATGATAGATCCAAGACCAACGAATTTGCCCGCTCTAATTGATAAGCTTGTATCTGGATTTGCCCTTCAAATAAAAAAGAAAAAACTTTCCTTGGAGAAACAGTACGAAGAGGATCTTCCAAAAATTAATTTAGACCCGCGCATAATGCAGATGGTTTTAGAAAATTTATTTTCTAATGCCATAAAATATACCGAGGCGGGCTCCATAAAAATAACCGTGAAAAAAGGGCTAAAAAGTATAAATATTGAAGTCTCGGATACGGGCTGCGGAATACCCGAAAGGCAAAAACACCTAGTTTTTTCTAAATTATTCCGTTCCGACAATGCCTTAAAAAACAAAACTAAAGGTCATGGATTGGGTCTTTATATTGTAAGGGCGCTACTAAAAAATGCCGGAGGAAAAATTAGCTTTGAATCAAAAGAAGGGAAGGGGACTAAATTTTTAGTTAGCTTTCCTTTAAGGGGCATGAAAAAAAGAACTCAGCAGAGTTTAATTTAGACGTCGTGTTTATTGTGCGACTACTGGCTCATTGAACCGAGCCGTTTTTTTCAACTCGCTAAACCTGCATGCGCGGGCTCACCATCCAAAAATTGACGATCGTCAAAAAATGGACGATAATTTAAATGTATGAGCGAATTAAAAGAAAAAATATTGTTTTCCTTATTGGCTGGGATCGCTTATGGATTTTCTGTTACGCCCAGACAGAAAAGAGGAGTCATAAAGGATTTTGCAAAAATTTGGAAATGCTCCGATAAAAAGGCGTCTGATGAGGTGAGAAATCTCGCAAAGGCTGGCCTAATTAAAAAAATCATACAAACAGGGGACGGCAGTTATAGAATAGAGCTCACGGAAAAGGGAAAATTCAGGGCCACCGAATATCAGCTTATTAGAAAATTAAGAATTAAGGATGAAGTATGGGATGGAAAATGGCGGGTAATATTTTTTGACGTCCCAGAGCAATTCAGACGGGGGAGAAATGCTCTCAGATGGAAAATCAAAAAATTAGGCTTTTATGAACTTCAAAAAAGCGTATTTGTCATTCCTTATGAATGTAAAAAAGAAATAGATATTATCGTTAATTATTTTGTCTTAAGCAAGTATGTCTACTACGGCTCTATGGAAATAGCAGGAAAGGATATAAACGAAAAGCTTATCAAAGAATTTAAGCTCTAAAGCTCAACTCACACAACCATAACCGTCCAAAAATTGACGATCGTCAATTTTTGGACGCATTTTTAATTCAGCCCCATGGCGCTTGACATAGAGAGCGGGGAATGCTATACAAAATTTACAGGATTGGGATGGGTCCAATCCAGCGTTTTGCACCCTTGCAGAGGAGAATCTGTTATGCGCGGAGTGAAGTGTTCCTGTCAGATGGCCAAAAAGGATTATCTGTTAAGCGTCGACGCGATCGACACGGCCTGACCGAGGGCGCCGGGACCGGTTCCGAAAGGATGCCAATCAAATGAAGGGGAGGATTTCTGGCTCTTCCTTTCGGAACAAACTCGTTTGGGGAAGGAGCGGACCCCCGTTAGGAATTATTGTGCGCAAGTTGCTATTGCCTCCCCGGCGTAAATAGCGCGCATGGTAAGGCCAATCCGCTCGCACTTTCTTTCCAGTTGAAAGTTCTCCAGGAGCAATCCCATGGACCGACTTTCAGCTGGCCCTGTCACGGGCCAGCCCAGAGGACCTCCGTAACAGCGGAGGCTAATTTTCGGGGGCGTTTCGCAACTCGCGGACGCCCCATTAAATTACACAAAATTCAGCCGGCATTGCACTGGTAATTTTTTTTTGATAATATAAATTAATTATGATTACCAAAAAAACAATATTGTATTCGCTTACTCTTGTGATTTTAGTTGCCGCCGGGTTTGCCGCCGGGGCCTGGGTTGGCGTAAATAAATTAGCATATTATGTGCCTCAACCCGGAACCGTTGATTTCTCATTATTTTGGGATGCTTACCAAAAACTTCAGGCCAATTTCATTGACCCGTCAAAAATAGACAATCAAAAAATAATGTATGGGGCAATTGAAGGAATGGCAAAATCGCTTGGCGACCCCTACACAGCTTTCTTTGACCCCGAACAGGCGCAAAGATTTGAGCAGGATCTTTCGGGATCTTTTGAGGGCATTGGCGTTGAAATCGGCTTGAAAAAAAATCAACTGACAATTATTTCACCAATGGAGGGAACTCCCGGTCAAAAAGCAGGGTTGAAAGCCGGCGATATAATTTTAAAAATTAACGGAAAAGATGCAACCGACATGACAACAGACGAAGCTGTAAGTCTAATACGCGGAAAAAAGGATACTACTGTCACGCTTTCAATTTTTAGGGAAGGATGGCTATCGGCAAAAGATATAAAAATAGTGAGAGACACAATAAAAATTCCTGCTCTAAAATGGGAAATAAAAAATGGTAATGTTGCATATATACATATCTATCAATTTGATGAGCAACTTCCCGGCGACTTTAGAAAGGCAGCTCTTGAAATATCGTCCAGTTCGGCAAAATCTATTGTATTAGACCTAAGAGACAACCCGGGCGGATATCTGGAGGTTTCCCAGGAAATAGCCGGCTGGTTCTTAAAATCGGGTCAAGTTGTTACAATAGAAGATTTTGGGAAGGGAAGGGAGCAAAAACAGTATAAAACCGAAGGCAACGCAAGCTTGGCCGGCTATCCGCTTGTTGTTTTGATAAACCAGGGTTCGGCCTCGGCATCAGAAATTTTGGCTGGAGCTTTGAGAGATAACCGAAATGTTCAGCTAATTGGGGAAAAATCATTTGGCAAAGGATCTGTCCAGCAGGTGATAGACCTGCGAGGCGGATCGTTTTTGAAAATAACTATTGCAAAATGGCTAACTCCAAAAGGAGCTTCAATTTCTGAAGTAGGATTAGACCCAAGCGTTAAGGTAAGCATTTCAGACCAAGACACCCAAAACAATAAAGACCCGCAACTAGATAAAGCACTTGAAATTATTTCCAATTTGAAATAGAATGATAAATTGGAAGCATAATAATAAAAAGTAACAACAAAAAACCATGAAAGTGATTCTTCTTCAAGACGTTGATGATCTTGGAAAAAAATACGAAATAAAAGAAGTTAAAAGCGGTTTCGCCAGAAATTTTCTTTTGCCTAAAAAATTGGCAAGAGCCGCAACAAAACAAGCCCTAAAATGGCTGACTGACCAGAAAGAGGTTATAGAAAAAGAAGCCGAGGAAGATCTAAAAAAAGCCCAGGAATTGGCCTCAAAATTGGATGGCGCAGAGGTAAATATTGATGTTAAGGTTGGCGACGAAGGACAATTATTCGAATCTATTAACAGCCAAAAAATTGTGGAGCGGCTTAAGGAAATGGGCTTTGAGGTTAAAAAATCTCAAATCAAACTTTTAGAACCCATAAAAGATCTCGGAGAATTTCCAATTAAGGTTAGCCTTGACCACAATTTAGAAGCTGAAATAACTCTGATAATTGCTGGAGAAAAATCAGAGGCAAAGGAAGAAGAATAAAAATTTAAAAAAAATTTAATAATTTTTTGATGAAGTATATTTTCGTCGTCGGCGGCGTGATGTCGGGGGTGGGAAAAGGCGTAGCAGCAGCCTCAATCGCTAAAATTTTGCAGTCTCGCGGTTTTAGCGTCACAGCAATCAAAATTGACCCCTACGTAAACGTTGACGCCGGCACAATGAGCCCCACAGAACACGGGGAAGTCTTTGTTTTAGACGACGGCATGGAGTGCGACCAGGATATGGGAAACTACGAAAGATTTTTAGATACCAGCTTATCCAGCGCGAATTACATGACAACAGGAAGCGTTTATTTGTCTGTAATAAACAAAGAGCGCCGAATGGAATACCAGGGCAAGCAGGTTGAGGTGGTTCCACGCATTCCAATGGAAGTAATAGACCGGATTAATGCCGCCGCAAAGAAAGAAAAGGCGCAAATTGTTATTACCGAAATTGGCGGAACAGTGGGCGAATATGAAAACCTGCTTTTTCTGGAGGCCATTAAAATGCTGAAAATAAAACATGCTAAAGACGTTTTAACTGTTTTGGTGAGCTACATTCCCACCTTGGGAGCCGGTGGTACAGAACTTAAGACAAAACCTACCCAGCATGCTGTTAGAAACCTAAATTCTGTTGGAATACAGCCGGATATTATTTTAGGGCGCGCAGGAGTGCCCCTTGATGCGAGAAGAAAAGAAAAAATCCAGTTTATGTGCGGTCTTGAGGAAGGAGACGTTATCTCGGCTCCAACTGTTGAAAGTATTTACGAAATTCCTATCAATTTTGAAATGGATAATATTAGTGACAGAATACTGAAAAAGCTTTCCTTGCGCGCCAAATCTAAGGATCTTGAGGAATGGAGAGCTTTTGTTGAAAATATCCAAAACCCAAAAGGCTTGGTTAAAATTGGCATTGTTGGAAAATATTTCGGCAGTGGTGATTTTATTCTTACAGACTCATACATTTCAGTGCTTGAATCAGTAAAACACGCCGCTTATTTTTGGAAAATGAAGCCAGAGATTGAGTGGCTCGACGCCGACACCTATGAAAAAAATCCCGAAAAATTAGAGGAATTAAAATCCTTTGACGGCATAATTGTGCCGGGCGGATTTGGAAATAGGGGAGTGGAGGGCAAAATCAAGGCCATTGAGTATTGCCGAAAAAATAAAATACCGTTTTTTGGATTATGCCTTGGTCTGCAGCTTTCTGTCATAGAATTTTCAAGAAATATTTGCGGAATGGAAGACGCCACCTCCAGAGAATTTAGTAAAAATGAGAAAAATCCTGTAATAGATGTCATGGACGAACAAAAGGAATTATTAAAGGAAAAGCACTACGGCGGAACAATGCGACTGGGCGCATATGACTGCGAATTAACTCCGGGAACCATAGCCCATAGAGCATATAAAGATTGGGCGGGCAAAGACACAAAAGATTCTTATATAATTTCGGAAAGACACCGCCACAGATACGAAGTAAACAACAGCTACAGAAAAATTTTAGAAGAGAAGGGGCTTGTAGTTGCGGGAATCAATCCTAAAAAAAATCTGATTGAAATAATAGAGTTAAAAGACCATCCATTTTTTGTGGCTACGCAATTTCACCCGGAGTTTAAATCCAGGCCGTTGCGTCCGCATCCCTTGTTTAAAGAATTCTTGAAAGCGGCGGTCAAAAAGGCTGATAAAACCTAAGCAAACAAAACCCCGCAGAGCGGGGTTTTGAGAATAATATATTACTTTTTAGAAGGAATAACGCTTACTATTTTTGCAGCTCTTCTTGCTCCGTTAAAAAGCTTCTTTGTTTTTGAGGCAAAATTAACAACTCCATCTGCCATTGAATAAATAGTGTCATCTCCGCCTAATTTTACATTTTTTCCAGGAAGATATCTTGTTCCTCTTTGGCGGACAATTATCATGCCGATTCTTACTTTTTCTCCTGCATGAGCTTTAATACCAAGCCTTTGAGCCATTGAGTCTCTTCCTAGTCTTGTGGAACCTCCTTGTTTTGTCTTTGACATGTTTTAGATGCTTTATTAAAACTAATATTATAGTGATATTATATGTTAGCAAAAATCAGAGACTTTGTCAATTCGCATTTTAATGATATAATATTATCAATAATAGTCGCCTTGCTTGCATTATTCTCGTTTGCGGCCGGGTATTTAATATCAAATTACCAGCAAAAAACTCCTATACAAATTGAGCAAAACAACAAATGAATATTCCAAACCACATCGTATTATTTCCGGATGGCAATCGAAGATGGGCAAAACAAAAAGGAATTGCATCCTTAGAGGGTCACAAGCAAGGCTATAACAATTTGCTTGATTTTTCTGAATGGTGCAAAAACCGGGGCGTAAAAGTGCTTACGGCCTTTGGATTCTCAACCGAAAATTGGAACAGGTCAAAAGAAGAGGTTAATTATTTAATGAAATTACTGGAAGATTGCTTAATTGATAACCTGGAAAACGATAATAAAGAGGGCGTTAGAGTGCGTGTTATCGGGCAAAGAGATCGGCTGCCAGAATCGCTTCAAAAAGCTATTGAAACCGTAGAGAACGCCACTGCTAAAAATTCGAGTTTATTTTTAAATCTTGCCATAAGTTATGGCGGGAAATGGGACATTTTAACCGCGGTAAAAAAAATAATTGAAGACAAAATTCCGGCCGAAAAAGTTGACGAAAAGTTATTTGAGAGCTATCTGTCCACAGCTGGCCTGCCGGCCCCCGATTTTATAATCCGGGCCGGAGGAGAAAAACGGATGTCAAACTTTGTCCTTTGGCAGGCGGCATATTCAGAACTATATTTTTCGCCAAAATTCTGGCCCGATTTCTCTGAGCAGGATTTAGACGAGGCTTTAGCGGAGTTTGACCGCAAGACAAGACGATTTGGAAAATAAAAAAAAGACATGAAAAAAGAAACCATTGCAATTATCTTAATTTTAATTATTTTAGGGCTTGGTGTTTTTGTTGCAATAAAATATTCCAGCTCAATAAATATTAAAAACATCGTTCTGGGCAACAAAAACTCTGAGGATCAAATACAACAGATTAATTCGGAAACAAAAAATTATTCAGCAAAAAGTCCGCAATATAATTATGAGGTAAAGGCGGACTATCCTGAATTTTCAGGACTTAAAAACATTGATGCCCAAAATAAAATAAACCAAGATGTCAAATCCTCAATAATTACAATTGCAGAACAATTTGAAACGGATTCCAAAACCAACTGCGATTTTTCCAATTTACCTGGCCCCAAGCCAGAATGGATTTGCGAAATGAGTGCCGCTTTTGACGGTTTTAACTTGGTTAATAACAAAATTTTATCTGTAAAAATAGTATACTACCAGTTTACAGGAGGCGCGCATGGCGGAGCTACTTATGAATTTATAAACTACAACGCCGCCAATGGCGAAAGAATTAATTGGGAAAGCGTTTTCAAAAAAGACTCTGGCTATTTAAAAATAATTTCGGACTACTCAAAAAATAACTTAGGACAGCAATTACTGAAACCAGAGGATTCTATGAGTGATTCCGGGTGGATAGAAGAGGGAACGGCCCCAAAAAATGAGAACTACAATACAAACGTAGGGTTTACAAAAGACGGCTTTCTTGTCATTTTTCAACAATATCAGGTGGCAGCTTACGCCGCCGGCCCCCAAGAAGTGACTGTCCCTTACGACCAGCTAAAAGACGCTATTGATTCCTCCGGAGCACTAGCAGGCATTATAAAATAACACTTAAAAGCCCCAAATTACGGGGCTTTTTGTTTATATTGACTAAATACAATCTTTTATGTTATAATAAAATATAGCACCTAAGACACTGAAAACCGCAAGAAAGGGGATTATGGCATACACACCAGACCCGCAGATGGTCCAGTTCTGGAACATGGAAATGAATGATATTCTTGTTCCGCTGGTGAACGGCCAATACGCGCTTTCTGAGGTCCAGCAGAGGTACAATCTTCTGAACGATCAGATTGTCGCGCGCTACGGCCAAAAAATAAGGGTAAACATCTCTGACGTTTTTCCGAGGGATATTCCCGGCGAAAACAAGATAATTGCTTTTGGGGCGTCCATGAAGGACGGAGAACCCCAGATAGCAATCTTCGTACCCGGCCTGCTTTTGCTTTTTGAACAGATGCTTTTTACTGGCAGACCGGACTTCCGAAACCTCTTTGGAACTTTTGTGGTAATCAGTTTCATGCATGAGCTGGACCACCTCCAGATTGGTTTTTCCGGGAATGAAGACTCTCTTGAGGGAACCATAAATACAGAGAAGCTGGCCTGGGCGCAGACATGCCAACAGACCATCCGCCTTTTTGCAGAGGTTTATCACCAAGAGATTTCCTCCCTGGATGCCCGGTACTATTCGGCCTGGGTAGAATGCGGAAGAAACGCCGACAGTCAGGCGTGGAAGGGATTCATTACCGAGATGTACGGGTCCCTGCAACGCGTAAAGTAGCTTTTTGCCCGAGATAACTTCAAGGGCTTTTATTATACAACAGGACTACGCTGATTTTGAAAAAGTTTTTGCCATATCCAGCCATTTGGGCTGGCGAGAGCGCACTTTGTATTTTGCCGAGGATTTATGAATTTCAATAAGCGAGCAAAGCTCATTTTTTTTCCATCCAGCCAAGGGTTTTCCTTTATTTTTCTGTATTATTTCAACGCCCTTAGCCCATAATTCAAAATCTTTTTTCTTTTTATCTGCTAAAACATTCTTGCGAAAGAATGGCACCACAATGTCGGTTATATCATCAATTTTTTGCACAGAAAACCGCGCCTGGTCTTTTGAAACTGTTACGTCTCCGCAACCAATCTCTTTTTTCACCTTTTCCAAAATTTTAGCATCGTCTTTTTTTGAGGTAACAATAAACTGAGCCTTCCACCGGTAATAAGTGGGGGAGTTGGTTCTTTCGTGCCGAGTGTCTTTTCTAAACTGCAGATCAAAACATCCGTCATTATTTACTAAATTAGCAACGCTAAATTTTTCTTTTACCATAATTGAAAATTATTTTAATTACAGCTTTATTGCATTTAATTTTTATTATATTTCATTATACCAAATCCTGTATTATGCGACAACCACCTATTTTATTGTGCGACACCTCGATAATACATAACCGACTAATTTGGTCGGCTATGGGCGCTAGGACACGGATTTTATAGATACTAATCTTTTTTGTCTGGGTCACTGTGAAATTGGTGGTGGATGTCGCGCAAACGTTTGTTGGTTACGTGCGTGTAAATTTGAGTTGTGGCAATGTTGCTGTGGCCCAAAAATTCTTGAATGCTGCGCAGGTCAACGCCTTGGTTTAATAAATCAGTGGCATATGAGTGGCGCAAGGTGTGGGGAGTTGTAAAAATTGGCACACCCGAAAGCAGGGCGTATTTTTTCACCATTCTTTCAATTGACCTTGGGGTTAGGCGGGCATCTGTATCATCTTTTTTGTCCCTAAAGTTTATAAATAAGGCTTTTTGATTTAGGTGTTTTACATCATTTCTTATTTCAAGATATTTTCTAATAAAATTTAAGGCGCGCTCGGAAAAATAAACAACACGAGGTTTTCCACCCTTGCCAATTACGCCAAGCTCCATATCTTTTTTGTCTTTTAAACTGTTAAATTGTTCAAGGTTTAAAGCAGTAAGCTCGGCTATGCGAAGTCCGGTTGAGAAAAAAGCCTCTAAAATAGCCCTGTCCCTGACACTTATATCATCTTTTGGGTCTATAGAGGCTAAAAGCCGGCTAACCTGGTCTAATGTGAGAAATTTAATGCTTTTTGAGCCCCTATCTGGCTTTGAGAGGGCTATTTTGTCGGGGGGCAGCGAAACTATGTCTTTAGCCACAAAATAGCCTAAAAAGGCCCTTAAAGCGATTAAATAGTAGTTTTGGGTACCCTTAGACAGCAATTTGCCGGTAGCCGGGCTTGGGGTGCGGGAGAGGTATAATCTATAGGTCCAAACATGTTCTGAGGTCAGCTGATGGGGGAGTAAAGAGCTATTCTTAGCCTGATCTAACCAATGAAAAAATTTTTCCAAATAGTTTTTATAATTCTCCTGCGTATTTTTTCTTAAACCTTTTTCAACCTCACAAAAATCCAGAAAATCCTGCAAATGGTCTTTAATTGGTTTTAATGAATTTTGCATTGTTTTGATCCGCCGACTGGCGGAGCCCTGTTGTATAACGTCGCTTTACCTACATTTTGCGACATACTCTATATCAATAATAAGCGAGCTTCAAACTAGTGTCAAATTAAAAGCTGGCTTGCTACTCAACTTTTGTGCCGGTTGTTTTTGAAAATATATCTGCGAAATAATTTTTAATATTATCCCATGCATTCTGCATCAAATTATTTTTCTGCTGGTTCAGCTCCCCTTCTATGGCTTGTCCCCTCTTTTCCACTTCCGAATTGATTTTGGGGTATATGGTTGCCATTACCCAGCCGGAAGCCCTTTCGTATAACGACCTGACCTGCGACTCGGCTTGGCCATAAATATTTGTGCCAAATTCTCTAAAATTTGGCTGTTGGCTTAAAAAAGCAACAACCAAAACAATAATAATGGCGGCAATATAGTTTATAAATCCGTTTTCTTTTTTCATTTTACTTTGAATAAAATTATTACCTTCCGCTCCCCCATAAACTTATTATTTTGTCGCACAATAAAAACGGTTCGCCGTAATTATAACCTCTTTACAGCCTCCTGGATTCTTTTTAATGTTTTTTCACGGCCTAAAATATCGGCTATTTCAAACGGGCTTGGCGAGAACTGCTTGCCCGACAGGGCTACACGCAGGGGCCATAACAAAAACCCCTTATTCTTTTCAGGATACCCTTTTTGTTTATTAAACTCCCCTGCTCCGGCGAATAAGGATTCCTCCATTTTTTTAATATTCCATTCTTTCAATTCTACCAAAAGTTTGTCGCACAATAAAAGTGCCTCTTTTACATCGGCTTGCTCCATCTTGCTCCACCTAAGCAATTCCTTGTCATAGCTTTTAATCTCAAAAAAGAAATCCGACAGTTCAACTATGTCAGAAAGTTTTTTCATTCTGCTTTTCGAAACTTCTATTATTTTTTCTAACTGATTCTCGCTCACCTGCCCCTCAACCAAAAGGCCCGCCTCCTTCAAATAGGGGCGGCAAAGTTCGGCCAAAGTTTTTGCAGATTTTTGGCGTATGTAAAACCCGTTTATAAAGTCCAGTCTTTCCAAATTAAACACCGCTCCTGCTTTCTGGACCTTATTTATAGAAAATTCCTTTTCCAGTTCCTGCAGAGTAAATATTTCTTTTTCTGTGCCGGGGTTCCACCCAAGTAAAACCATGAAGTTTATCAGTGCCTCGGGTAAATAGCCTTTTCTGTGGTAATCTGCCAGGGCCACATCGCCTTGACGCTTGGACATTTTGCTTTTGTCTGCGTTAAGCATCAACGGCAAATGCGCGTAGGTTGGCTGATAAAACCCCAGCGCTTCCTGCAATAAAATTTGCCTTGGGGTGTTAGCCAAATGCTCTTCTCCGCGAATGACATGGCTTATTTTCATTTCAAAGTCGTCAACAACAACTGCAAAGTGATACAATGGCGCTTCTAGATTTTTTGCAATAACGATATCCCCCAATAACCCCGCATCAAACTCAACCTCTCCCCTGATTAAATCTGTGAACTTTACTTTTTTGTTTTCCACTCTAAATCTAATTACGGCCGGCTCACCTGATTTTAATTTATTTTCTGCCTCCGTCCGGGTCAAAGCCCGGCATTTACCGTCATATTTTGGAGCCACTCCCCTGCTCAACTGGCCTTGCCGCTTAGCTTCCAGTTCTTCCTCTGAACAAAAACAATAATAGGCCTTGCCGGCTTGAAATAAATTTTCAAGATATTTTTTATAAATATCCGTTCTTTGGGTTTGCTTATACGGGCCGAAATTTCCGCCGATATCCGGGCCTTCGTCCCAATTTACTCCAAGCCATTTTAGTTGCTCAATTATTTCATCTGTCCATTTTTGCAAAGACCTTTCCTTGTCTGTGTCCTCAACACGCAAAACAAATTTGCCATTATTTTGCTTGGCGAACAAATAATTAAAAAGCGCAGTCCTGCTTCCGCCCACATGCAAGGGCCCTGTTGGGCTTGGCGCAAATCGCACTCGCACCCCTTCCCTTTGCGCCTTCGTTTTTTTAAATAGATTAAACATATTAGTTTAGTGTTAAAAATTCTAAAATTTCTCTAGCAATTGCTTTTGCCGCAAAAGGCTTTGAAAATCTTAACGCTTCTTCTTTCATTTTTTCCAGTGTTTCCTGGTGTAAAAATATATTGCGCAACTTTTCCATAAAAAAATTCGGCGCCAAATTATCTTGCTCAATAACCAATCCTGCTCCGGAGCTTGTATAAGCGTATGCATTTTTTGCTTGGTGATTTCCTGCTGCCGATGGCAAAGGAATTAAAATGCTCGGCTTTCCAAGGGCTGAAATTTCAAAAATAGAACCCGAGCCAGACCTTGAAATAATGAAATCGGCGGCCTTGTATGCATGTTTCAATTTTTCCTCGTCTAAAAATGCAACCGGGTGATAATATTTGGCAAAATTTTTATCTATTACAACCTCAGACTCCGCAACCTGTCCTTTAAAATTTGCTCGCCCGGTAAGGTGAATTAATTCATAATTTTTTAAAAGTTCATTCAGTACTCGTAAAACAAAATCATTAATTGTTTCAGCTCCTTGAGATCCACCTTCTATCAGAATAATTGGTTTCTCAAAGGTTAGGTTAAACAACTCCTTGGCAATATTTTTATCTCCCTCAAGTAATTCCTTCCTGATAGGGTTTCCGGTAAGAATAACTTTTTCTTGGTCAAAATATTCTGTTCTGGGGAAAGAAACAAAAATCTTTTTCGCCCATTTTGAAGCTGCTTGATTTGACAGGCCAGGAACCACATCCGATTCATGTATAAAAACCGGGATGCGAAACAATCTGGCGCAATATATTACCGGAACAGACCCCGAACCGCCTTTTCCAAAAACCAAATCCGGTCTAAGTGAAAAAATTAGAAAAAAGCTTTGCAAAAATCCTATTGGAATTTTAAATAAAACATCTGATATATTTTCCAAAGAAAAATATCTTCTAATTTTCCCTGCAACAATTGTTTTTATTATAAAATCCTCCTGTTTCAATAAAATCGCTCCGTATTCGTCTTTTGGACCGGCATAATAAAACTCAAGTTTTTTTGGGTAAATTCTTCTTATTTCTCTGGCGATTGCAATAAGCGGATAAATATGCCCGCCCGATCCCCCGCCTGTAAAAAGTATTTTCATATAAATTCTAAAATTAAGTATTTTTTGAAATGTTTAACAAAAGGCCAATGCCAATTAATTCTGTTACTAAGTGCGAGCCTCCGTAAGAAAAAAATGGCAAAGGAATTCCGGCCAGAGGGAAAATTCCAACCGAAGACGCCATATTTATGAATGCCTGCAATGTTATCCAAAAGGTAATTCCTATTGCCGCTAATTTTGAAAATCTGTCGTTTGAAGATCTGGCAACCTTGATTCCAAGCCAAAAGAAAAAAACAAAGAGAGCGACTAAAATTAAACACCCTATAATTCCCAGTTCCTCGCCCATTATTGCAAAAACAGAATCGGTCATTGCCTGGGGAAGAAACCCAAATTTTTGGCTGGACATTCCCAATCCTTTTCCAAAAAATCCGCCAGAACCCAGGGCAATTAAAGACTGTTTTATTTGAAAACCCTTGCCCAGCGGATCGGTTTCCGGATGTAAAAATATTAACAGACGGTCAAGGCGATATGGCTCAAATTTTATTAACAGCAGTAATGCCCCAATTCCTCCCACAACAATTGAAAGAGAATGCCACAGAGGTGTTTTTGCGGAAAAATAGACTGCGAGGAGGGTTAGACTGATTACACCCAAAGTGCTTACATCGGGCTGTAAAATTAAAATAACGGAAATTAATGCCAAAAAAACTGCGAAGGGTATAAAAATATAGAGTAGGTTATAATAACCTGTTTTTGCTTTAGATATCCAGCCTTTTTGATTTACGTCGGAAACGCGATTTGAAAGCCATGCAGACAAATATAGAATTGCCGTAATCTTGAAAAATTCAGAAGGTTGAAGGCTTGCAAAGCCTAAATTCAGCCACCTTTTTGCTCCCCAAAATTTAAATCCAAAAAAAGGCAGAAAAACAAGAGATAGAACAATAAGGTTTGCCAATAAAATCCACGGCGCTATTTTTTTAATTAAAGGAATGGGGGTCTTAAAAGCTATAAAACCCAGAATTAATCCCGGCAGAAGTCCGTAGAGCACCTGATGAAAAAAGTAAAAATAATAACTTGCTGAGTCAGACACCTTCAGTGAAGCTGTTACCGACAAGGTAGCTAAAAATAGCAATCCAAAAACATTTAAAATAATTACCAAAAAAAATAATAAATAATTAAATTGCTTCTTCACCGTATTTTTTTACGAGGTTTTTAAACTGGTCGCCTTTCTCTTCAAAATCTTTCCACACAGAATAGCTTGGCGAGGCGCAAGACAGCAGGCAAACCTTTCCTTTTGCAGTAAATTTAAATGCAAACTTCACCGCCTCGTCCATGTTCTTAGTTTCCAAAATGTTAAAATTTTTCTTCGCTTTTATGATTCTTTTTCCGCTGTCCGGAAAAAGCACCACATTTTTTATTTTATATTTTTTCAGCTCTTTTTCCAATTGCGAGAATTTGTATCCCCTGTCCTGACCGCCCAGAAAAATTGTGTCAACATTTTTTATGGCCCTTAACGCCATTATTGTAGACTCTGGAGTTGTGGAAATTGCATCATCATAAAATTTTATGCCGTTAAACTCCCCTACAAATTCTAACCTATGCGGCAGAGGCCTGAATGTTTTTATGGCATTTTTTATCTGGCTGTCTCCCACTCCAAATTGTCTTACCGCAGCAATCGCTGCCTTAATATTTTCCCGATTGTGTTCTCCAATCAAAGGAATTTCAGAGTCTGAAAGCAAAGCACTGTTCGCAAAAGGCACAAGCTTTGATTTCACCCCCTTAAGCCATTCAAGCATTTTTTTATTTTTAGGATTATAAACAAATACATCGCCCGAATTTTGAAATAAAATTATATTTTTCTTTGCTGTATAATAATTTTTTTCTGTTTTGTGATAATCCATGTGTTCTGGGAACAAATTTGTTACCACGGCAATGTTTGGGGAATATTTTGTGTCATCAAGCTGGGCCGAAGAAAGTTCTATGACAAATATTTTATTTTTACTGTCCTCCAAAAGTGCAGACAGCATGGGAATACCAATGTTTCCCAATAAAACAACGTTTTTATCGGCTTGCTTTAAAATGTGATAAATCAACGAGGTTGTGGTGCTTTTTCCCTTGCTTCCAGTAACGCCAATTATTTTGTTTCCCCTCGCCTTGATTTCAGAGAAAAAAACGTTAGTTGCGGTGGTGTATGGAATTTTAATTTTGTCCTTTGAGATACCTGGAGTTTTTACCAAAATATCAAACTTATCCTGTTTTTTCAGATAATCTTTATCAATAGCCTGGTCTAAAATGCCAAGTTTTAAATTCGGATAATTTTTCTTTAAATATTCCTCGGTTATTTTTCCCTCTCTTCCATAGCCCAGAATACCCGCATTTTCTAAGCCTAAAAATTTTAAATAGGCCGGTGCATTTGATTGCTGCGCCTTAAATACCTTTTCAACTAATTTTTCGCTGTTTTTAATTAAAGGCAAAAATTCTTTTACCATTTTAGATTCTGCAAATTTTTCTCGCGCCAAATAAAGCGCGGCTTGCGACTCTTCAAACGTTCCAACACAATCAAACGGCTTTAATTTGCCAAAACCCAGAATATCTTTAAACAAGGGCAACAAGTTCTGATTTTCAAATAAATCTCTACCAAAAATATTCACTAATTCCTCTTTTTCTAAAAATGCAGACATGAGCAAGAATACAAAAGCGCACTTAGGGCATTCTCCGCACCACAGCTTATTTTTATTCTCCCCTCCGGCTATTTTAAAATTTTTATTGCAACTTGAAAAATATGGAAAATATTTTCTGTAATTAGAAAATAGTTTTGCAATTCTTATTTCGTAAAACGGTCTTACTGCAGAAAAATAATCTACATCTGGAGTAACAAAGCTACGCAGATAATTTTGGAATAAAACCTCAAACTCCGAAGACTTTGACCACTGGTGGTTTACAACCTCACCCTTGTATTTAATGTTTCCAAAATTACTGCTGAATTCATTAGCCACAATAAATCCTGAATATTTATATAACACCGCAAACAAAACCCCCAAAAATGCGTAAACTGCAGAAATTGGAATATGGCCGTCAAAGTCATGTTTTTGAAAAACCTGGGCATCTAAAAATCTCTGAATTTTTAGAAATTTTACATCCATTTGGCCGGCTAGTTGATCGACAAATTCAGACTTTTTCTGGGTTTCTGTAAAAATTGCGGTAATATCAACCCCCCGCTCTTTTAATAATTCCACAGCCACAACGGAATCCTTTCCGCCTGAAACCGCCACTAAAAATTTATTATTTTTTGGCAATCTAGAACTATTTGTTCTTGCTTTTTTATCAAATGTAAATTTTGGCGATTTTTTCGGGTCCAGTTTATTTCTGTAGAAAAATTCTCCCAAGCCTTTTTTATATATTATATTCCAAAAATCAGCTTCCTCTTTAGCCAGCTTGTATTTATGTCGCACAATAGATGAGCAGTAAAACTTAAAATAACTGACGCCCAAAATTAGGTGCAGTCCCTGCAAAAGTTTGTTAACTAAACCCTCTGGAATTCCGGCCAAATCCGGCACTTCCGGAAGAACAATTGTTTCTGTATATAAAATTGGCTCTTTACCCTTAAACTCCTGTTTGTAATTAAAAAGTATCCGCTTGTTCTCCGGCTCAAATTTGTATGAGGTAAATTCAAAAACAGTGGGCTTTGCCTTATTTTCCATTACGCCATTATAACATAAATTGCCCTCCGTTCTCAAGTTGAGTAACGGAGGGCCTTTGCGCTATTTGCCAAGTTTGTCACTTGGCCTTACGACTGCGTTCGCTGGCTTCACGAGCGCTAAGCCATTCTTCTTGCGATGTGTCATCGCTAATTCGCGACGCGAATCTCACGTCGTCGTCGAACCGCAATGCTGGATCGCTTCTCCGGCTCACATGGCATCTGCGCTCTGCCAAAGACTCCAGACTTTCCACCACACAATCCGCGGCGTCCATGAGATTTTTCTCCTTCTGCGCTTTGCCGTTGCTGCTGTCATCTGGTGCGGGCCAGATAACACGGCGGTTCCTTCCTTAAGGACAGGCAGCACTGCCCGTTTCCCTTCTTTCAGAATACTATAAAAAAATAATATTCTCAAAGAAAGGTGGGAGACCAGAGCAAATGCTCTGATCTCCCCTACTCACTACTTCATGGCGACTTCCATGTCTACCACGATATGGACACTCTTGACGTCCGAGACGCCAAGCGGGACCATGCGGACTCTACGGAACTGCTCCGTTAAATAGTCCACTGAGTGCCCGATTGCCCGAACAGCCCTGCCGACTCCGTGAAAAAAGAAGTCGGCTCGCTTGTGTTCTAGCTCGGCCTTACGGTCGGGCTCTGGCAAGGGTGACATGTGCCTGTTTTCCGTGAGCTCGCGGGGGATTTCTCCGCACGGAGGACACGGCCTGTCTTTGACGAATGCAACGCACCCGCCAAAAGGTTGAAAGCACAACACCGCTACCAAAACTAATAACACTTTCCTCTTCATGGCAAAACTCCCTTTATGCCATGCGCGTCCGTTTGAACAAGGTGGGCGCTTACCTCATCTGCGGTTGGAGGATATACTCGTCCTCCGCTGCAAAGGCGTTTTTTCTATCCTCTTCATCGGCTCCATCCAACAGCTCCGGCGTTGGCAGAGTGAAATCGGGCCATCTTGTAACAGCCTCCTCCCGGGCATCATACTCGTTCCTGCCAAAGACTATCCCGACCACATCGAGGAAGGGATTTCCCCAACGGTCAAAGGCCAAAGCCTTGGCCACAAACGGCCGGTCAATCCGCGGATTTATCTCTCTCACTTTTTGCTCCTTGTGTTCTAATGTACAGTTCCCTTCTTTCAAACCACTAAATCCTTCGATTACACTCAGGACAGGGAACTTTTATTTCTGAAAAATCAAGAATAAATCTGATATTCGGTATTCCCTGTTTGAATAATGGCCTGGAAGAAAGGGGAGGTTTTTATGTTGGGACCTCCATGCCCTTTTTCGCGAACTCACGGCATCGCGATTATTTGCCGTTCATTTATGGTCTTTCCTTTCGGATTGCCATTCTAGCCAATGAATTTGGCATCCGGGTTTACTGCCCGTTCAGTCTTGCCCGCCGAAATGCTACTCGGCCGCGATCAGGCGGGTAACCGCCTTGATCTGGCCTTTCTCATCCCGGATAGCGGTAGCACCGGTGTCGGGAGCATAAAACCCCCGATAACCAGCTAACTCCCGG
>Ga0247841_10006321_pt1 | contig 18403 bp, 18 predicted proteins | sample LaCruzMarch2015__2_FD_192410 | JGI IMG/M metagenome (GOLD analysis project Ga0247841, IMG submission 192410) | Freshwater microbial communities from meromictic Lake La Cruz, Castile-La Mancha, Spain - LaCruzMarch2015_18m | ecosystem: Environmental > Aquatic > Freshwater > Lake | place: Spain... | reverse complement strand
GGCACCTTACTCAAATTTAAGGGAACATAAGCGTTTGGGTGATAAATAAATCGATTTTCGGCAACAGATTGAACAATACAGTCAACAGTCATATTATTAATTATTTTTTGCTCACTAACCATTGTTAAGCCGTTCGCAATTAGAGGATTAAACGTCGAAAGACCAAAATACTTTTTTAATGAATCAGGCTGTGAATATTTTGGGAAAAGATAGGTATCACTTGAGTACCCGTCTGCCGATGTTCGACAAACTCCCGGCAAGAAGTCCTGTTTTATTTTACCTTCATTTTTGTTTAAAGCCTTATCCTTGCATAGTGTGTAGAATATATTTTCATTACTGATCTCTGCTAACGAATTCTTATCCATTATAAACCTTCTATTGGTGATATTATGTCCTATTTCATTTGACTGATTTGTCTCAAAAGTATAAATGAAGTTTCCATCTTTAAATCCAGTAAAAGTACCCTGTGACCATCCCAATATTTCACCAGAAATAGTTTTCGAATCATAAACGGCAAACCCAAGCACCTTTTCCCTCGAAATAGTTAAATCTAAACTTGAGGAGTAAATGAACTCTTTTGTTTTCTTCTCGTGACAGAAAAATAACCGTTGGTCAATCGGTATGTTTTCAAGAATCTCCACGGGCTGGCTCGGATTTTGAGCTATTGACTGAAAATTTGCAAGAATTGCAATTGCCATTAATAGAATTTTCACGTTATCTTTCATAAGGATAATTTTAAAAATTTAAATTGTCAAGTTCAGGTAAATCTGAAGAATTTATCTGAATTTGATTTCTAACTTTTTGAGACTTTAATCCTCTTTTTCAAATGACTCTAAAAATGTAACCTTTTGAAGTTGTCTTATTCATAAGGCAAAATGTACCTGCTGATACTTTTGCATCAAAAAAACGATAATCTATATTCTTCATGGGTTTTTCAATCATATCAACAGATTTGCAAACTTCATCTGGCCGTCTGTCATAGGAACCACAATTAAAACAACAAACATATTCGCCATTTGAATTTTTCAAGTCAGTAAGCAGGACAAACTCATCGGTCGTTGATTTGGAATAAACATAAATTTGTAATGGATCACTTGCATTTTTTAGTTCGAAAGAAATAGTATTATTGATATCAGAACCCAGAAAGTGGTCGTGAATTCGCTCAAATTCATAGCCCTTAATTTCAACGGTTGCTGATTTTGCCTCAATAAAAATGCCGTAATGGTCAAACTCTTTGTTTTGATTATTGCTGCAGGAATAAGTTAAAACAAGAGGTAAAATTATTAATGCACAAACAAAATTTTTCATATTTCAATTTTTATATCTTATGGTACTCTTATGGCTTTTAGCCCTGGCCCCGTTTTTTTAAGTGGTTTCTGAACTCCACGCTTATTCCTGTTGTTAGTAATAAATTTAAGAACTATCAAACCAAAGGTTCAGTGTAATCGAATGTATGTGCCTGCAATTTTGTCCTATTCGCCTGTTCATTAGGTACGTGCCATATGTTTTTAATAAATTGAACTTCTTTAAAATTTATGATGGTTTAAAGAAATATAATTTCTAAGACACCTTACAAACGGATCTAATCCTTTATGCAACGCACGGAGAATCCAAAAGACTTAGAGCTATAATCAGTATAAATCCCACCGTAAGCGTAATAAAGGTATCGGTGATTAGCACCTGGGTCGTTCTTAGAAGAAGTCCACCAGCGCCCATCATTACCAATGTAGCTGAACCCACCACCGTAACCACTACCATAACGGTTACCACCTGGAACTGCTGTAAAACCTGTTTCATTGGTTGCCCCAGTATTAGGGCTTTGCCAGTGAGCTGTACCTGATTCTTTAAGCTTACCACCTGCTATACTGGCGCCTCCAAGAAAGTCGGTAAGAATTGTCCATTCGGCATCATTTGGTACATGCCATCCAATGGGGGCAATTTTTCGGCTGTCGCTTACCGCATACCAATTGTATAACCCGCCATATGTTGCTGAATTATTTGCATCATTATTATAATAACAGTACGCTTCAGTTGTTAAAGATGTCCAAGAACCATTGTCAGTGACATTAGGAATGGAATCACCATTGCGGAATTTTGTGACCTTCAGGTTCTCTGCCATCCACCATTGATTGCCAATTTTTACAGTTTTATAAACATTCCCATCAATGTCGGTAACAGTACCTGTTTCTATTGGTGTTTCTTTGTTTTCGTCATTACTCTTTGCACAACTACTTGTAAGTAGTGAAAACAAACCAATCATAGCAAAGGAAAAAATCCAATATTGCTTTCTTTTTCTCATGTCTTTTAGTTTTTAGTATGTCGTATTACTTTTGATTAATTTTTGTTTGGGCTGACTGTCCATTTTGGTCCATCGCAATAAACGCAACTTTTTTCAATAACAATTGATCCTTTTAGAAATTCATCCTTAGAAAACTTTTCAATGGGTACTTGTTTTACTCTTTTTGTGACAAAATGGAACAAAATATTTTTTTTGAAATATTGAATAGTTTAAAAAGCCCTGACAGCCCGCACATGGTAAATGTCATACTTACGGCCACCATACTGGTTGCCTCCGGGGAAGCCCTGAAGGTATGCTGAAGTGCTGGGATTAAATGTTGATTCGGAGGAACTCCAATAAAAACTGCTGCTGAAACCACCGATTACATCTTGTTGCAAATACATTTGGTTCAATTCATCTTGCGAGGGTAAAAACCAATCACTGTAGCCGTGCATAAAAAGATCATCACAAATACGGGCAGCAATACTGTCTGTGCTGCATCCGTTGACAATACGTGTTGTGTTGGCTTGTCCACTGCCAATGTCTGAGGATGTGCCTCCAATTGTTTTGTTTGAACAACCCCATTGAGCTGCAACGCTTTGGTCGGTAGGGGCGGCAATCAATCCGTGAAGTCCGGTGCTATCAATATAAAAAATGATTCCGCCAGCGTAATTTTGTCCAATATGGTACGTTTGAGCTGGTAAAGTTGTAAAAACAATCTCATTGCCATAACCTGTACCTTCGCTGTTTGTAGCATAAGAACGTACATAATATTGTGAATTTGGAACAAGGTTGGTAATACTACTGTTAAACCATCCTGTTCCGGATCCATCAACAGTGTGCGTATTGTTAATTGTCGGGTTCGTGCTTAAATTCCAGCATACACCCCGCGAGGTAACTGGAGCTCCTCCGTCATTTGTTACATTACTTTCACATTGAGCAGAACTGTCGATAGGCGTTGCATATGAAGTAACAACTGTTGGATAATAGATCATTAGAGTCGTAAAAGTTTTGACTTCGCCGTAACCCGTGTCTTTTTCATTCGATGCATAAGCTGTTAAATAATATGTTGTACCTCTTGTAAGGCCTGGGACCAGACTTACAAAACTTCCATTACCTGTTCCATCCTGTGTTTTGTTAATGCAATTGATTAGTGTGGGAGATCCAACAGAATTCCAGCAAACACCGCGTTTTAAAATGATTCCGTCACCATCGCTTATTACATCGCCCCCACATTGAACTGAGGTTAAAGAGATATTGGTGACATCCATTGTATTTACCGCCGGTGATGTCAAAACGAGTGTTGTAAATTCACTTTGAGTTCCATAATTCAAACAGTAATTATCTTTTGCATAGGCCCTGATATAGTATTTCGTAGCAGGTAAAAGTCCGGTCAATTTCGACGAAAACTGACCATTTTTTTGAAATCCGCTTAAGGATGTGGATGTCCCGTTCAGATCAGGCAAGGTAGTTGTGCCCCAACAAAATCCATGTTCAGTTATTGAATTATAACCGCCATTATGGGCAGAAGATTTTACAACCGCCCAGCTTGCTTTAATTGTGTCGACATTTGTAATGGAGATTACAATCTTATTACTCCCCCTAAGAGCTTCTGGCTCTTTTTTGCAGGAAGCGGTGAGAAGAATAAGCAAGGAATACGTGAATAACGTAGTTTGTTTCATTGGGTTAATTCCATTTTTCTTTACTATAATTTTACCTGTAGTACTTTTAAAAAATCGATCCTGTTGCTGAAGTTGTAAAAAATTGAAAAAATGTTAAATTGTTAAAAAGCCCGAATAGCACGTACATAATTTGTGTGATCCTTGTAGTCAGCATTGTATGGAGAACTATAACCGAAGTATTTGATTGAAGCAGCTTCAGCATTAACCTCGGAGGAGCACCAGTAGTATCCAGGGGAGAAGCCACCGATTGTTGTTCTTTGTATGTACATTTGATCTAATTCTTCTTCTGACGGTAAAAACCAGTCGGTGTATCCATTTAAATCAAGATTATTGCAAATACGGGCAGCTATGTTTGAAGTACCACATCCATTGACAATAAGAGTTGTGTTGGATTGTCCTGTACCGATCTCTGTAAGTGTGGATCCAATAGTGGCGTTGATACAACCCCATGGAGCTCCGGCACTTTGATCATTTGGAGCCGCAATTAGTCCGTGCAGCCGGGTATTATCAATATAAAAGATGATGCCACCACCATAGTTATCCCCAATATGGTATGGCTGTGCTGCTATAGTGGTGAAAATAACCTCATTCCCATAACCGGTGCCTGTGATGTTGGTGACATAGGCTCGTACATAATACTGGGTATTTGGATCGAGATTAGTAATGTTACATTCATAACTGTCCAATCCGCTTACATCGGAAGTATGAAAATCGGCTGTTGTCGGATTCTGGTTTTTACTCCAGCATATTCCCCGTTCCGTAATATTGGCCCCGCCATAAGAAATAACAATTCCGCCACAAACGGCTGAATTGTCATAGATAGAGGTGACAGAGGAAGTAGTAACAGTTGGATAATCAGCGATGCGTGTTGTGAAAGTTTTCATTTCACCGTAAGCAGTATCTTTTTCATTTGTTACATAGGAGGATATGTAATAGATAGTTCCCTTAGTAAGTCCTGTAACCTGACTTGTAAAGCTTCCGACACCTGTACCATCCATGGTTCTGTCAATATAATCGTATAGGGTGGGGTTTGCCTTATTATTCCAACAAACACCCCGCATCAACACGGTGCCGTTACCATCGCTGGTAACATTTCCCCCACATTGTACTGACGTTGAAGTGATATCAGTTACATCATTCGTAATTACTTGTGGAGATGTCAGGGCAAAGGTGTTAAATTCACGCTCGGTTCCAAATATCAAACTATAATTATTTTTTACGTAAGCTCTGGAATAATATTTAGTTGAAGGTATCAGTCCTGTCAATTTCAACGAGAACTGTGTATTGTTCTGTAAAGCACCCAGTGATGTATGTAGTCCTGAGAGATCGGGTAATGCAGTTGTTCCCCAACAAAAACCATGGTCAATAATAATGCCTTGGTCCCCCCTGTTTGCTAATGAAGTTATAACTGCCCAGGTTCCTTTTACAGTATCGATAGTAGTACCCGTGATTTCAATTTTATTGCTTCCCAAAGGTACGTCTGCAACTTTATTGCATGAGATAATTAGAAAGCCTAACGCAGTTATCGTGAGTATTTTGATTTGGTTCATGGTACTGAATGCTAATATTATAAGCTTATTCCGATTCCTGCTGTCCACCCAAACGTGTTGAAATTGATCATCGTAGCACCGCCTGACAGCATTAACATTTTTATTCTGTACATCACTCCAAGGTCAATTTCAACACCTGAATTGCTGTATTGTTCATACTTTACATAGCTACTGCCAGTGTTAATATCACCCTCGTAACTGAATTCGTCAATTTTCATAAGGTAATCTTCTTTTCCATACCCAATACCCAGATATAAAAAGAGGTTATTTGCCGGTTGAAGGTTGACTCCGGCAAGTGCTGAAAATGCAGCATAGCCATTTGATCCGGTAAAGCTGTAATAGCCAGGCTGATCGTAATTAACGATACTGTCTTTATAAGAATATTTACCTGTATTCAAGGCCATCAGATTTCCCCGGATCTCAGCGTAAAATCCTAATCTGCCCAGCATCCCTGCCCTGATGCCCAAATAAGTAGTGGAATTGCCAACATACATCAGGAAAAAGGATTGCTTGGGTTTATTCCTTATAGTTTCCGCACGTACATCAAAAATAAGGGTTTCTGAAACAAAAGGCATCTCTTTCATGGGATCCCAAACGATGGTTTTCAAACCCTCTTTGTTTACTTTACCAATGTCACCCGTTACCTCTTTTAATGGCCCAACATATGTTTGTCCATTATCACGGCTCACATATAATGAAACATTGATTTCATGGTAGAATTTTGCATCAAATGCGTATTGCACGTACACTTTGCCATCTTTTACACTGGAAGTGACATTCTTGACATTCTGGGCATTCGCTCCTAAAATCAAGAGACATAAAAGAAAAACAAGACCCGATTTAAACTTTTTCATAGGCACCTATTAATATTCGACCAATACTACATTTTCATCACCATGAAACTGTGGTGTTTGCAAACCCCGGATCTTCATCGAAGTCTCCTTGACCCGCTCAATAACATATCGGCTCAATTCACCTGAGGATATTTTTTTGTCACCATTTGCATCAGCTTTGCCTTGCATTCCAGCACATAGATAGTAAGTAAATAAACCGGTTTCAGATGGATCGAAACTTAGAGATGTCTCAGAAAATTCAGATGAAGCAAAAACAGTAAAAGCAGGATCGGCTATCCATGGCTGATCAACATTCGGTTTTATCCGCACTCCTCCTTTCATTGCGGTAAGGTTCTCAGTTTTGTATTGCTCGCTTCCGCGCGATGCTCCGCTGAAGCAAGCATCCATGAAGACCGTGACGCTTTTTGCGCCAAGTTTTTGCAGGTTGGCATATAATTTATTCAGATCGTAACCCTGACGTTCAATGGCCTCCAATCGCCCATCAGAGGGAAGCAGATAAACCATACTCCCATTTTTTGAAGGAATGCCATGGCCTGAATAAAAAACAAAGAGATCGGTTTCACCTTTATTTATGGCCTTTTGAAGTTCACCGAAAGAGGGATCAAAGGTGTTGTCGAAGAAATAGCCCGATACATCTTTGCTTTTGTATGTATATACTTTTTCAATACCAAGTGCATTTTTAAAATAGTTCTGCAAGAGATTGGCATCGTTCTCAGCATAGGGCGCTGCAACAAAATAGTCATATTTTTCTACCCCAATAACCACTGCTATTGCATTGGAACGACGGATTTTTGATGGAGAAACCTGTCGGATGTCAATAACACTTCCGACATTAGCAGTCATGCGATCTGAATTCACCTCGAAACGGGCAACTTGTTTCTGTAGTTTGTCCATATCTGCTTTGACGCTGAGAATGACTGGTTCCGGTGGTTTTTGATCGAGGGTGACGGGAAGCATTTGGTCAACCAACTGCCCGCGTTTAGGATCATTCATTAATGTCAGGAATAATGGCAGATTCCCTGTAGTGGTAACTCTCTTATTCGGACTGATGGTAACCCACAACTCTTTGACCTCCCCGATTCCAAGATCACCCAATGTGCCTTCCCCATCTGGAATAAAGATATTTTGGTCCCTTGATTTTAAAGTATACCTGGTATTTTTAGATACATTTTGACCCAGGTTCTGAATGGTTATCTTTACTTTTACCTGTTCTCCTGCTTGTAATTTGCCATCTTGACGAATCGCTTGAGTACCTTCACCCAAATCGACCACCTCCAGCCCTGCAAAAGCAAGTTTGGGTTCCTGAAACTGTAAGGTATTCACATAAAGATAAGCTGGGTCCATGTCATAACCAAAATATTCTTTGATCTCGATGGTCAACTTATGCTCCGCGGCCTTAATATCCATACCCGCAGAAAGCTGAATGACAATGCGTTTTTGCTCGTTGGGAAGAAGGAAAGGTATTGTGCCAACGGTTCCGATTGACAGATTGGGATCAATGATATTGTCTTTCACCGTAACTCGCAGGTCCTGTGCCGGACCTTTACCCTGGTTGCGGATATCCAACGTTATCTTCGCCTTTTCATTTGCTTCGAGAATCCCGTTGTTGTTATCATCTTCGAAGGATAAAACGGCATAAAGAATGGGCGGCAATCCACGCTTGTATTCAGGATTGAGCTCAAGTTTTGTTGGTAGGCTTTTCGCTGAAATAACTTTTTGAGATTGAGTAGGCGATAAAAAAGCTACTATACTGATAATGATTAAAAGAGTTCTCATTTTTTGTTAATAATTACTTGCGAATTTGGCAAAGTTTTTCAGTCCTGTCCTTTGTTTAATTTTTTTCCTATAAACCTATTTTAGGACGATGATAAGGTTCTAATTTTTCTTCGTTTATTTCACTGTTTCTCATACTCTCCTCGCATAGAGTATATATTTCTAAATCATTTAACGCCCGATTATATATTCTTAGATTTTTTACCCAACCACGAAACGCAACCCCACAACTATAATTTGTGGTCGTTACCCTTGAATGAAAAGAAATATATTCTGGTTGGGAATTTAGTTTGGTTATATAACCTCCAATTAGCTTTTCATTGAGATAGATTTTTGCAGTGTCATTAGCGTATGTAATTGTCGCTATTTGCCAAGTGTTTTCAAAATATTTTTCACTGGTTGGAACCTCTATGTCTTGGTTATTCATGGTTAAAGTAATAATTCCACTATTTGTAAGCTTAAACCCAATCAACCTATGACTTTCACCTAAAACAAACACCCACTGATCTGACAGATTTATTACTTTAAACTGAATACTTATTGTAAACACTTTCAAATCAAAAGAGGATAATTCTTTTGTGCCAGTGGAAAAGTTTACATCTCCATTATATTTACCGGTACAATAAGTCCCTTCATATGGTACAGGCGTGTTTTGCAATATCATATCCTGCTGCTTCCCAATTGAATCTTGTGCATTATTAAAAAGCGGATAATAGGCAATCAATCCCTTTTTAAGAATTAAATCAGCGAACTCATTTGGGTTCTTATCTTTTTCATTATACAATACAATTTCCATCAAAGAAGTTGCTTCATTAATGTATCTCCCTGAAGGATACTCATTCAAATACTTTTGAAACGATTCGGGTGTGTTGATTTGTTTTGCACCATCCCAGCTTATCTTTTCAGAGTAATAGTTAAAAAAGCATACTGATAACCCGACTAATACAATACACAATAGAATCATAGATGAAAAAATGATTATTCGTCTTTTCCTTTTTTTTCTTTTGGTAATTATGTTCAAGATTAATTTTTCACATTTTTGTCGCAATTCATTGTCATTGGACAAGTAGGACAAGCATTTTTCAAAATAGTATAATGAATTGACATAACCTCCCGATCCAAATTCGTCGAGACCCATTTCAAAGTACGTCTTCCCTAATCCCTCCTTGCTTGCATCGACAAAGCCAAGGTTATCAAAGTTTTCAAAAAAGCTTATAGCCTTGGTAAAGTCCTTTTTTCCCAAAGCAGAATATCCCAGGTAATTTATAATTTCAAACAAAATATTTTTATGATCAGAATTAACTATTTCCTTTGTGTAATAATCAAGAATTTTATTGTAAAAGAAAATTATGTCTTCTTCTCTGATCTTTAGTTTACAAAGTGAAAATGATAAATATAGATATAATAAAAATTGTTCATGATGATCTTGCAGCTTACTTGTAAGTGGCTCCAGAATTTGAATGGTTTTTTCGTATTCATTATTCCTGGCGGCTTCAATGGCAACATTGAACTGAGCAGTAATATTTGAAGAATCAAGATTATAGACATTTAACCAGGCAATTCCCGCGTCATCGGGCCTTTCTAATTTTTCTAACGAAACCGCTATTCCTACAGCCGCTTCTACATTATTGGGATCAAGGTTTTTTGCATCATTAAAGAAACCATACGCCAAACTTTGATTGTTAATTTTCCGGGATAGATTGCCAAGATTTATAAGAAGTGAAATCTTGTCAGTACTTAATCGTAATAGTTTGGTGCCAATTTCAATAGCATCTTGAAATTTTTCTTGCTTGGTTAATGAGGAAAAAAGGAGTTCCAGCGCATTATTGAAAGTATCATTGATGTTCAATATTTTATATGAATAAATATCGGACTCATTCAATATAGAGTTTTCGAATAAAAACTTCGAATAATCAAAAAGAAGATCAATATTCAATGGATCAGCTTGAATTTTATCTTCAAAGACCATTTTTCTTGCAAGAAATTTTGGATCAGAGGCCTTGTCGATAGTCAATGGACTGCCACATTTTTTACAGAATTTTTTATCGTCTTCATACGATATTTTGCATTTGGAACATGTATTCATATTTTTTCATTTAGAATAATTTCATTGTCATTGATCTATAACTTGCTACCACAGTTGTCGCAAAATTCATCTGATGTTTCCCCTGTGAGTTCTTTTCCGCAAGAGGTACAAAACACGGAATTTATTACTTCCCTGTTTGATGGTGCTGTTTCAGAATCCTTTATGGATAATCCAAGAATTACAATGGCAGCCGAAACCACCAGAATTACATAAAATCCTATATCAAAACTTGTGAAAATGTTTGCAAGATCATCATTTCCCATTGCAATGGCAGCAAGAATGATTAAAAGACCCGGTAAAACTCCGGCTATAATAGCTCCAGCCAAATGTCCTTTTGTCATGGCAGCAGTTCGATTTCCGACTAAAGTGATAATGATGCAAATTGCAAATAATGCAAGTACCACGTAACCACTTCCATCCCTTGTTTCAATTAATGAAACGGAATTAAACCATGTTTTCATGAATGGTAAAAAAGTGGCAATAATTCCAACCGCTGCTGAAATTACCAATGAAAGCCTTTGTTTGTGCATGCGTGTATGTTTTAATGTTTGAATCAATTATTTACAGGTTGTACAATTTTCTCCGTTCACCAGTTTATTGCCACAATTAGAACAATAATAGAAATCAGTTTTAGGAATTGATTCTTTAAGACTTGTAGTATGGGGCTTTTCAGATTTAAAAGAGAATCTTAATATGCCACCAATCAGTGCAATAATACCGCCGATCATCATGATCGTATTTGCATTTTCTCTATTTTTTTGACGATCGAAATTTTCTGCCTGAACATTCATCCAGTTGCCTAAATCATCGCGTCCTCCAAAAACACTTTGTCCAGATTCGGATTGGTTAAACTTCTTAGGTTGATTTGTTTGGTACTTAAAGACACCAAAAATCAGAATTATACAACCTGCAACGGTAATAATTATGAAGAGTTTTTTAAGATCCATTTTCCAATATTTTTAGTGAATAATTATCGAAATCGATTGAACATGAATTTCTTATTGCAATTTTGCAAAAAAACGACAATGAAAGTGATTAAAAAATATTATTAGGCCACCAATGTTCCCACCTTACTATCATTGACGTAAAAATTGTTATTGGATATTTTTCCAATAATTTTACCCGGTGATAAAGTCGCTTCAGGGTTGCCTTTTATACCTTCGCGAATTTGACCGTTTTTATCAATCCATCCATAAGAAACACCCTGTGCAAGTACATTCCATTCTTCGTCAATGGAAAAAATAGTGCCTTTTGTTGGCCAGGAAAACCCCAATACGGTCCCTTCTTTATCACCAATAATTTTACCACTGTAAGGACACGTTACATTACCAGTGTTCTGTTTTGCACGTGCTTTAGCGGGTATATCATTTTTGTAAACCAAAATGATACCCACAAAATTCAGGATATTGAATTTTTCAACTGGAACAAATTCAGGCTTGATTTTGAACAGAATATAAACCAATGGATCGCCGGGAGTTGAAACCAACATACACATGATACTTCCAATACCCTCAAGATTTATTACTTTTAAAAGCTGAGCCACAAAAAAGAATAACCAATAAATAAAGATAAAAACTATGGGTCCAAGCAATCTGGTATAAAAACTTGTATTCCCATCGTTTGGAATAAAAAACGACAATATTACCCATACAATACCAGCCCCGACACTTCGTAGTGTATTCAGCCAGATTGTTTCCTTTACCATTAGACCTTTAAAACTTTCAAACATAACAGTTGTTTTTGTGATTATTGCCCTACTCTTATGGCTTTTCGGTTCGCCCCGTTTTTATGTGGGTTCTGGACTCCACTTTTTTTGTTTTATTTCATTAGGTTTCGCTATAAGTTGATATTATTTTATCATCTCCTGAATTGTCGCGCAATTTCAATCGAATCAGCCAGGCGATGCATTTTAGTATTTACCATGGCAACAAAATCAATGATGCTGATAGAATCGGCAATTCTCCTTTGCTCAATCATTCTCGGGCTATTATCGATTATTACATCCATGAATAAAAATTTCTTTGTTGATAGATATACCTGGAAATCTTACGAATCATCTTCAAATTGAGTGTTTATTGGTGGCGATAATGTTTTTTAACTGAATTTATTTTCTTTTGAAATCGTCAAAATCGATTTGATGGTTAAAATTAAACCAGCGGTAATCATGACTATTGAATTTAAAAGTAGAAAATAATAGGTAGTTTTAATTCTTCCTTTGCTCATTAAAGAATCGAGAAGCATTTCTCCAAAACCAAATACGGCATTTATGATATCTAAACGCAGTATTAATAGGACAATACCAAAAATAATATAAACCACACCAACTATTAGAACATTTGATATTTTCCCAAATCGATTCTGATAACCAGCTAAGAAAATTAATGAGATTATTGTTAAAGTTAATATTCCGATAAAAAATATAGATGTAGAACTTCCCTCAAAACCCTTATGGCTTTCTTTAGAAAAAGTTTCTGTTTCAAAACCACCTTCACTTCTTCCTAAATTATTAAATACAAAAATTCCATCATTTATTCCCTTGAAATAGTTATTATTTTTGAAATTTGAAATAAATTCATTGTTTATAATACGTTGGATGATCGGTTCCGGAATTTTATTTCCCAGATTGTCTGAAACAGAGATATAAATTTCCCCTTTTTGGGAAGTTGTTTTTGGTTTTATAAGAATTAAAATTCCTTTATTTTTTTTGGTGGCCCCGATATCCCATTTTTCGACTATCTTTTTACTATATTCTTTAATTGTATATGAATCCAAATCAGATATAATCAAGCAAGCTATTTCAAAGTCATTAGAAGAATTTAGCGAATCAAGGACACCATTTAAATAGATAAGTTCCCGGTCTGATAATAATGCTGCGAAATCTGATATCCCTTTAAAGGATGATGGTTTAGATGGAATTGAATTTGCGATTGTTGTAAAGCTTAGTGAAATGAAGAGGAAGAGTAAATATTTTGTTTTCATATCTATTTGTTTTAAGTTTATTTTTAATTAAATGCCATCTAACTCTAAATAGCTCCAGCCCCAACCAAAAACTTTATTTAACATCCATGAGCTTATCAAGCTTATCCTGTAGTACTTTGGTTTCATCCTCTAGTTTTTTACGAATTATCTTCTTGCCGATTTCCTGAGCAGTTTTAGAATCGTATGCAAGCCGGATGTTGGCTTCCGTGTTTACTCCTATTGAACGATAGATCTCAACCAATAACAGGGTCCTTCCCAGTTCCTGTGCTATAAGATTTTTAGAGGCGGCGACAGTTTTTGTGACAGAAGCGGCATCTTCATTGCTTAATTGCTGATTCGCAATGTTATTTTCTATGAGCGCTGCAATCTCAGTACATATAGCTCCTGCAATGGCCAGCTTTGCCGTTTCGGTTGCTTGAATTTTAGCTGCTGTTTGCGATTCAGCAACAGAGTTTCCTGATTCAACAATATACTTTGGGTATCCTTTTTCATCTTTCTGAAGTTGCATCATCCATGCGTCTTCAAGTTGTTTATCCATTGGCAAAGCTCCACGGGCAACGTTGAACCCTTCCTTTGATAATTTCTTTGATTCTTTCCGGGCCTGTTTTATTGATTTTGAGGTAAGTTCCTTTTTTGTTTCCTTTTCTGTTTGTGCAAAGGCCAGATTATTGAACAGAAGGGCCACCATGACCATGACCGTGATTTTTAAAATTGCTTTCATTGTTTTTGGTTTTAAGGTTAATTTATCAGTTAGTACCCTTATCGCACTTTATGTGACATTTTATTGAACTATTTTTCAAAAAATTATTCTTTTTGCTTGATGCTTATTTTGATACGTGCATCAATAAACCCGGTTAATAATGATCGGTTGTCGGCAAGCCAAAGTTGAAACTCTTTCTGGGTAAGGGATTTCGGCAAAATCATTTCCACACCATCAATATTGTTTTTTTTCTGATCATCCAGTATAGGTTTTTTATAAGCATCGCTGGAAAAGACAACATAAATGCTATTATACTCAACACCTTGTTTAGTTGAATAGAACTCATACTCTTCAGGTATAAACGAAATGTCTCTTCTTTTTTTTGAAAACAAAACATAACCCTTATCCCCCTCAATCAATCCAGCGCTGTAGTCTTTTCCAGTCATGCTTGAATAAGGGAAAAGACGATATACCCTTTCGCCATCATCCAAAAAAATTGAAAGATAACCATCAATGGGACTTTTAAAATAAAGGTACAGCGATTCACCGGAGTAAAAATCAGTTTGCCTGCAATGGGCTTCAGGGCAGTTCAGGGTTGCAAAATCAATGTTCGCTTTAGGAGTAGCCTCCCTGATCTCACCCTTAATGGTGCAGGAAATATAATATTCCGGAACAGTTCCAGAGACCCTTTTTTCAGGAAGATCCTTCGGTTCGCTATAGGTTTCCCTGATTGTTTTTATCCAATCACCTTTTACCCTTGTTGTACCGATGATATTGTACTTGTCGCGCCCCTCGCTGATCGTAATGTCCGTATTTTGCTCAACATATGTTCCCAATACCTGTTCAATCGCATCAATCATCGCCAATTCCCTGGCTTTCTCTTTTGCCTGTTCTACTGTCATATTAGATTCAATGCGTACTTGGGATTTACCCTCTGAGGTGAATGTTTTCTGACCACTTGCTGATAAATGGAGGAAGATCACAAGCAGTAGTATATTGAATGGAATTGAAAATTGCCAGGTTTTCATCATCGTATACGTTTCATTACAGGAATAATTATAGGTTTTAATTTTTTCATTGAATCCATAGCCATCCCAATTTCAGCGCCAAGGTAAGTTGGGTCACAAATAAAGTATTTATTCTCGTTCAATACGATATAGTCGCCCATGATTGGTTCGGTAAATTTTATTGCAACCGAAACATGATCAGGGTATTCAAGTCCAACCGTGCTTAATGTGGTGTAATGACTGAGCAGTTGCGATAACAGGATAGCCCGGTCCTCACAATCGGTGAACGGGTAAAACAACGCTTCATCTGGAAAAAGGTAGGATTCCTTGCCAAACTGCTCCTGATCCGGTTTATAAGGGAAACTCTCATGCATCAGGTTTAGCAGGATGGCGACCTTCTCTTTTTCTGATTTTCCTGAGAACAATGGAACCAGTATCCTGTCGAAAGATTCCATTGCATGCTGAGAAACCGGGGTGTTGAAATATACTACCAGTTCACATGCGGGATAATCCTTAAAGAAATCAATCAGGTTGATGTTTAAAGCTACTGTAATGGTGTCCTTTTCAAAGTGAAGTTCTTTATATTCCGGATTGTTTGCAAACCTGGGTAGCATGGTAAGGAAGACAGATAGTGGCTTCACCTGGCCGGGATAGTCTGGTTCATATGATTGGACCCCCTCTGCGAAGGAGGTCTGTGTAGGGAAATTCAACAGGTCATAGTTTTTTCCTGAGATAGTAATGTATAAAGTGTTGAAAAGTTTCTCTTTAAATTTTGCAAGCAAAAAAATATCCTCTTTGTTGTAAGCAATCTTGACATCGAAGCCACATTGTTGCAGGCTGGCCCATGTGAATAGCACCTGATCATTCAGATCCTTGAAAACAGAAGCCGAGGCAATCCTAAGCAGGTAGAAAAACCCCCAGTCGCTCAGTTGCTTTGTTGTTGAAAGTAAAAAAAGTTCCCTGGTGATTTTTTTCAGGCGTTCGCTTTGCGCATAGGTTTCAAAGAATTTAATGATCCGGGCCCTGGTATCGGGTGCAACGATTGGTTTATACCCGGACTTTGAGATTCCTACCTTCTGGCCAAAAAACTCGAAGTAATCGATTTCAGTCGAGATATTTTCAATGTTGTTTAAAGACGGAGGTTGTTCCCCAGGCTGAACTCTTATACTGTCTCGATCCTGGATTTCGATTATCTGTGCCGGTTTCGGGAGTTCCATATTATCAATGATCTTTGGAGCCATCGGTTGTACCACTGGCTTATGGCGTGGTTTTCGATCCTGTTTGAACACCTTAAATTCTTTCCAGTTTAGGTTGAGATAGGATAGGAACAGTGAATCGTTTTGGTTTTTAAACCCGTCAAAATCTCTTTGATAGCTGTTTTTAGAATCCTGAAACTGTTTCTGGAGACTATCCTTGTAACTTTTATCCTGTGCAAAACCAATCATGCCGGAGATAAACAGGGATACAAGTGACGCTATGAAAATCAATTTTTTCATCGGACTACCTGACGGCTGGTTTTATGATAAAGGAATGTTTAATTTTTTTATCTCCAATATACCATTGGTATTCTCCAGGTTTGATTGTCCCCGGAGGAAGTAAAATTGAATCCTGCCCAGGGTGAATTTCCTTGTGATAAACTGGAATGGTCTGTTCTTTAAGAAAAATCATGAATTGAAATGTGCTATCGTGAACCGGTTTCCATCTGAAAATTATCTTATCTGATGAGATGAAAACAGATCCGTTCAAAGGGCTGTAATAGATATCTTTGTTTGCTTTAAAATCAGGGCCACCTTTCTTTTTGATCATCAGCTTATCATTCTTCTTAACGAGATTGTCGTTTTTATTAAAGGGAAGGATTCCATGTTCCTTGGCTACGAAAAAGATAACTACGGTTGCAATCAAGAGCAATATGACAGCCGCCAGGGCCATTTGAGCCGTGTTGTGTAAAAAGAGCCGTTTGCCACCCTGAAAATCCAGTGTTGATTTTACTTCCTCCCGAATTTTCCGGTAATTATCCGCATCCTTTAACAGATCCGGCATTACCTCCCTAAGTTTAACCAACTTGGCAAATTCTCTGTCTTTATTAACCCGTTTAAAGAAATCGGAACTCTCTTCCTTCGAGAGTTTATTATCCAGGAACCGTTCGATCAGTTCAATATCTTTCGGATCAGTTTCCATAACTACCACTGGTTAATAAATCATCAATCCCCGGAGCGTTTTTTACAGCAGATATAAGTTTTTCGAGGCATCTGGAAAATCGTTGCCGCGCATTATCCGCTTTGATGCCGATCAGTTCGGCGATATGTTCAAAATCCATCAGTTTACTATCGGCGCTGGTACTTGCCTGCTTGTCATTAAGCTGGAAGCGCATATCTATAATCTCAATACATTTTTCATCCAACTTACCTTTCGCATCTATAACCATTTGAAGAAGGTCAAAGTAGTCTGGATCGTTCACTTCGGAAAGTTCAGGTACCCAATCGTTCATTGAAACCGTGGTTACACCGGCGTACTGTTTAAAGCAAACATTCCGGCAGATACTATAAAGATACGAGTGAATGGAGCTTTTCCCCTGGAACTTACCACTCCTTACATTCATGATCATTCTTGTCATCCCTTCCTGGAGAACATCTTCCACTTCAAAAATCATATTTGGATACTGGTTGGCCATTTTTCTTATTGCGGTAATGTTTCGCTTATAAATAAAAGAGATGATCTTTCCGTCGCCATGCTCTAATCCCTTAACAAGTTCTTCCTCTGAAAGCTTTTCAATGGGTACTGGTTTTATGAACTTTGTGACAAGATTGGTCAAAATACTTTTTATTAGATTTTGAGGTTATTTCTCGATTTTTGTTGTTTGTTTCAAGACCATAATAACCAACATTGAATCCCATCAATTTTTCCGTTTAATTTTATCATACTCAAATCATTCTGATATTCAATAATGCAGCCAAAAAAATGTATTGGTTTCACCATAACTCTTCACTCCTAATAATGATCATGTTAAATGTAGTAATAATAAATAGATTGAATCCAAGCTTGGAAGATAAATATTTTTCAGAATAATATTTCCATTGGCATGTATCTATTCTTTCGGTGGTGTCACTTATAATACTCCCTAATGTTTTTTATTTTTGGCATAAAAGATTGACATTAGGATGTTTTTATCTTTGGCCATATGACCATTAGAAATTATCTGAGATTAAAATGAACATTTCCCATTTGTAAAATAGATTCATGCAGGTATCATATAACTTAAACCGTTTTCTAAGGGCTCAAGAATATACTTACGCAAATGTGCTTGAGGAGATTAAAAATGGTCAAAAACAAAGCGGATGGATGTGGTTTTTATCTTTCCACAGATTAAAGGGTTAGGTTTAAGCCGGGAAGCCCAATATTATGGATTAAGAGACCTTGAAGAAACAAGGCAATATCTCGCCCATCCCATTTTAGGAAGTCGTTTAGCAGAATTAACCTCTGCATTATTGAAAATT
>Ga0247841_10006320_pt1 | contig 18405 bp, 13 predicted proteins | sample LaCruzMarch2015__2_FD_192410 | JGI IMG/M metagenome (GOLD analysis project Ga0247841, IMG submission 192410) | Freshwater microbial communities from meromictic Lake La Cruz, Castile-La Mancha, Spain - LaCruzMarch2015_18m | ecosystem: Environmental > Aquatic > Freshwater > Lake | place: Spain... | reverse complement strand
TTGCCGTAATAGGAACCACCCCTAAAGTGGAAACCTTTAATGCAGATGTTGGCTTAAGTGGGCAATTCTCGTCAACTGAAGGAATGTATAATATTGGTTTTACAGGTGATTTTTATGTTGGCGCACCCGTACTTCCCCAAATAGATAGAGATAAAGCCCAAATTAAAGGAAATGTTATTGCCGACTATAATTTTCCTGACAAGCATTTTTATATGTATGCGGCAGTTAACGTAAACGCTCCTCCAATAACCACACCGCCAAACAACCCTGTTGACCTAACCTTGGATCTTAATGGTAAAACCAATAAATGGTTTTTTAAATTTGGAGAACCTACTGATCCTAATACAATCAGTATTTTTAGCGCAAACCTCTACGAATATTTGATGTTTGGGAATGACATAAAATCACCCGTAAATGGTTTTACGGAGGGTTTTAGGACCAACTATCACGACGTTGTAGAGGAATATCCCGGAATACCCTCATTTCCCGGCGTAGATGATAATTCTGCAACTGGAAAGGGCTTTGCTTTGGGCGTTGGAATAAAAATTGATAAAAATTTCACTACACCTATTTATGATGGATATAATTTAGATCTTACAATGGCTGCCGGAGCAGAAGTCAATTTAAGTATGATGGAATATCTGGGTCAAAATTGTGCCAATCCTTCACAACGTATTGGCTTAAACGGTTGGAGAGCAAGGGGCAATATTGGTTTTTATGTTGACGCCGGTGCGAAAGTGGTTAAAGGAAATGACACTTGGCATTTAGCCAATTTAAAGGCTGGTGGCTGGTTAGATGCAAAATTTCCAAGGCCAACGTATGTGGCTGGCGCCGTTCAGGGAAATATAAAAATTATAGAATTACCTCAAACTTATGCTCATACATTTTCTCCAGGACATTGTAGTGCGAAAGCCTGCACACATTCTGCTGTTTTCGGTGATGGCTTACAACACACTGCATTTAATGGAACAACAGGTCCTTTATGTTCTAATGTGACAAATCAATGTACTCACCCAAATGGCTCCCAATATTTAGTTGACCAATCCTTCAATAAAACTTTTGATTGGGGAGATAATTGTGGCAGCGTTGACATAACCCAACCAGCGGACACAGGCCCGGCAATTACGCAACAAGACGCTGCGGAAGATCAGGAACAATTATTGATAAAATATGTGCATCCGGGAATAAGTTATAATTTTCCTATCACAATGCCAATTGCCGTAAAATATGGATTACCATTAAATGAACCTTTTGATGTTTCTGAACAACAAAGTAGTGGCAGTATTATCAACAGAACATTTAAATTGGTGACCAATGTAACGCTTCAGGAAAAAAATGAAGCTTCCGGCGTTTATGCAAGTATCAATAAAAAATTCAGTAAAAATAATTTAGGAGAATATTTGTACGTAAAAGTTGGCCCAACGATAGCGCAACAAATGGCTGTTGTAGCGCCTGCCACAATTAGCAAAAATAAAGTACTCACACCACAAACAGCTGTTCAGCAAATTTCTAATATGACTGTAAGCAACGTACCAAATAATATAAGCGGTGCTAGTTTGGCTAAAAAAACGTCGTTTCAAACTTTTTATCCAGCTCCTCAAACGAGTGAATATGATAATTTACCTGCCGAACCAGCGGCAGTTGTTAATTCACTTGAGGTAAATAAATGGTATAAAATTATAGTGGTTGCCAATTTAAAAGAATATAAAAATAATGCTTGGGTAAATGCGCTTAAATCTGACGGAAGTCTTGTGGCGCAAACCGTAACCAAAACTTTCAGAACAGGGCCAATGGAGTTAGCTAATGCGAATACTATTAAGAATACTCAAAAAAGCAAGTAATGAAAAAATCTATAAAAAAATCCATAAAAAAATACTCGTTCCTATCAATAGTACTATTTATGTTTTTTTCAAGCATAAATGCACAAGAAACCAATGAGGAACAGCCAACAAGTATTATCAATATGGTTGCACGTTACTTACCTGAAGCCAATTCAGTAGAAATTCGATTTTTTCCTGATAAAAAATCTATTTTATATTCTGGTATAAAAAATGGTTTTGTGGTAGAGAGAGCAGAAATATCTGCAGAAATAAAACTGGAAGAAGATATAAAATATGTTCGTATTGCTGAAGTTTTTCCATATAAGGATGCGCAATGGAGGGCTGCTTTTTCAAGTGTTAACGAGGAAACAAAGCATAATTTAAATCTTGCAAAAGACTTCTTTGATAATATAGATAAACAAATTGGTGGGGTATTTAATTTTGACGCTGGCATCAAAGAAATGAAAGAACAAAAGAGTAAAGAAGATTTTGAATACTTAATTTTTGTGATGAATGCCATTAAAGATAAGGATGTAGCCAAAGCTATCGGCTTGTCATATATTGATACAAGTATTCAAAAGGATAAAAACTACTTGTATCGGATAAAATTGAGCAAAGAACCACAATCCGCTTATAAAGTTGTTGGGTTGCCTTTTAATATTGAAACTGCTGTAAATAAAAAACAAGGTGAAAGAAAAATATACACCGTAGTAGGCGATAAAGAATTGTCTTTTCTTTGGGAAGAAAATGATATGGTTACTGGCGCTTTGGTTGAACGAAAAAACAAACAGACCGGAAAATATGAATTATTAAATGAATCGCCTGGCTACACCTTAGGTGAAACATCAAATCGGAATGGTTATAATGATGAAAATTTAACGAATTATCAAGAGTATGAATATCGTTTTTATGGTTATAATCCTTTTGGAGAAAAAATCCTTTTTGGTTCGGCAAAAGCAATGCCTAAAGATCTTACTCCTCCAAAAAAACCGTTACTCATTAAAGCCAAACATGAGAAATTTGATGAAGTGTTGGTTGAGTGGAACGTTACAGATCCTATCGATAATGATTTAAAAGGATTTATTGTTGCGCGTAGTGAGACCAATGATGGAAATTTTCAAATTCTGCATCAAAATTTATTGTCAAAAAGCACAAGAAGTTACACCGATAAAACTTTTAGCAGCGTAAAAAGCAATTATTATGTGATTCAAGCCATTGACACCAGCGGAAATATAAGCTCTTCAACACCTGCTTTTGTAAAAATTACAGATTCAATTCCACCTGTAAAACCGAAATTTATTTCAGGAAAAATAGATTCTCTGGGTATTGTCACCCTAAATATTGAGTTAAACAAAGAATTAGATTTAATGGGCTATAGATTGTACAAATCCAATAGCGATGAACACGAATTTTCTTTGATTCGTGAAGGTTTTAGTGACAATGATTCAATACAAAAACCGGTTCAATTAATTTTTAAGGATACGGTTACTTTAAACTCACTCACGCCTTATATTTTTTATAAAATTATTGCGCTAGATTTCAATTTCAACCAATCGGAATTTTCAGAGGTATTAAAAGTGAAACGTCCAGATAAAATTCCCCCAACAACTCCCGTATTCAAAAATGTAATTGTTCGAAAGGATGAAGTGGAGCTTCATTTTGCATTAAGCGAAAGTACAGATGTTACAGAACAATACCTTTATCGAAAATTAAAAATAGAAGCACCTTGGGAATTGCTCAGCAAATTAGATAGTAAGCAAACCTATCATACGGATAAAAATTTAAAACAAGGGACCGTGTACATCTATTCTTTACGCGCAAAAGATGATAGTAACTTATTTTCGGAATACGCAAAATCTGTTTATGGTAAACCGTTTGACAATGGTGTAAGGCCCCCAATAAAGAATCTTGTTATAAAAAAGGACGATAAGGATATTTTACTTTCTTGGGAATATGAATTCCTTAATGACAAAACTTATTTTGTTATTTATAAAGAAGATAAAAAAGGTAATTTAATTCAGTATAAAAATACGAGCAGCCTTCTGTTTAAAGAATCTATGAGTAAAGAAATAAATAGGTATGCGGTAAAAGTATTTACTAAAGATGGTGGACAATCAATACTCAGCGCTTCTGTCACACAAAAAGTAGAATAATGGCCTTGCGGAATATTAAGTTTTATCATAGTAGCATGGAAATAAATGTATTTTATTTTAGGAGGGGAATATTTTTTTGGATGAACCACCTTGCCAAAATAGCCTTATTTATGGCCTTATTCCTTGCTTTTGAGGCAAACGCCCAGGAAAAGAAGAAGCCTTTTACCATTGGAGGCGATATGGGTATCTGGTACGAAGGTTATGGGCTCGATAAAGCACCAAGTCCGGCTGTGCCCGATTTTTACCGGGCGCGCCGCCCTTCTCATCTGTTGCGGTATTCCTTTAATCCAACGCTCGCTGTTGGCAAATGGAACATCCCGTTTAATTTCAATTTCAGTCCAACGCAGACTAATTTCACCACACCTTCTTTCGGCGGTAAACAAAGCTTCTGGCAGTTTTTAACGAATCCTGTGAATAGTTTTGGCATTCGCCCTAAAATGGGCACTACAGATATCCTTCTGGGCACACAATATCTGAAATATAGTGATTTAAGTACCGGCGATTTGGGAATATTTGGTTATGGCGTTAATTTGGCGCCCGGAAAATTTCGGATTAAGCTATTTAACGGGGTATCGCAAAGACCTGTCGATTATCTGGCACCTACCATTATACCACCATCAGATGGTGTGATTGGCGCTTATCAGCGCAATCAGTGGATGGGCCAGCTAGGACTTGAAAAGGAAGGAAAATACTTCACGGGATTCAATTTTGTAAAATCAATAGATAAACGAAATTCTGTTATCTCACCGCCCTTGCCTCCCCTTGATCCGCAGGAAAATATGGTAGTTAGCTTTTTAACTAAAGTTACTACAGATAAAGGATGGAATTATCATATAGAGCTGGGACAGAGTTTTTTTACCCGGAATTTAAATACTCCGCTGGCATCCAGTCCGGTCGAAGACTTTAAACCCTTTATGAACTCCCATATTTCTACAAATAAAGATAACTCGGTAATGCTGGGAATTGCAAAAAAGGGAAAAGATTGGGAAGCAGGCGCCAAATTCAATTATTACGGTGCCGGGTATTACACAGCAGGCTACCCCTTTATGAATAACGACCGGATGGAGTACCTGGCCAATACCCGCTTTAATGCCTGGAAAAAGAAAATGAATGTAGTGGCCAGTATCGGCCAGCGCTTTGGTAATCTGAGTCGTATCTCCGGACCTAGCCTAACCAAACAGATTATAGCCAATGTGAATGTGTTTACCCAATTCAATGAGCGTTTAAGCATGAATATGAGCTTTAATAATTTTGGCTTCAATTCTCCGGGCCTTTCAGGATACAAAAGTGTGAGCGATGAGATAAGTATTAATCCGGTATATACCTGGAGTAACAGTAAAATGAGCCATCTGATAAGCGGTACATACACCTGGAGCAAGTATGATGAAACAATTTTAAACGTATTAACCAACAACAATACTCAAACCGCCTTGATACTCTATGTGCCAACCTTTTTCAACAAAAAGATCAGTCCTGATTTTAGCCTCATGTGGTTCAAGAATTCGGCCCCTTCAGTTAACCTAACCCTACTCAGTGCAACCATCGGAATGGCCTGGGAGCCCGCACCAAAAATTAACCTAAAGGGGCAGTTACAATATAACCTAAGTTCTGTGGCACCATTTACGGCCAATAAAAACCTATTGGCCACCAGCGGTTTTGACTGGAACATTTCCAAAAAGTTAACCTGGCAATTTTCCATGACCGCAAATTTATACCGATTCGGTACCGAATTGCCCGGAAACACGTTAACACCAGCTTATTTAGGTAGTCCGGGATATTCAGAAAGTACACTGAGAACAGTTCTTCAATACAAATTTTAGAAAGTATGCTACTATGAAAAAATACCATTTATTGTTTACTGTTGTGATGTTCCTGATGGTTCAGCTGGCCCAGGCCCAAATTACACTTAACCTTGCTTTAAACAAAAGGCCACAGCCCTGGTTGTCAGATTGGGTTAATCCGGTGAACGGCCAAATGATTATCACCTATATGGTGCGACCGACGTTGAATGATCCTTCCGTAAAATTAAAAACGACCCTTCTTGATGAGAGGGGAAACATAATAGGTATATCGGATATTAATTCTGCCAGAATATACACCCTAAAAGCAGGAGTAAACCAGTTCAGCATTGCCGATGCACTTCAATTACAAAATTTAGCTTTGCAGGGAAATTTTCAAAATCTCCTTCAACGCACCGGACGTTTAACCGCGGGTCAATATCAATTGACGGTTGAAGTAATGAATACCAGAGGCGATGTTGTTCGAGCAAAACAAACCCGATTTTTTTTTATAACTTCTTACCAGTTGCCTATTTTAATGCAGCCCGCCAGCGGAAGCACCTTGGATGCCCGCCTGGCTCAAAACATAATTATGTTTCGCTGGACAAACTTAATACCATCCTCCGGGGAGTTTTTCCAATTTCGGGTACAGGTGTTTGAAATTCTGCCCGGTCAAACACCCATGCAGGCTTTTAGAGGTAATCGACCTTTATTAGATGAACCAGCCATCAAAGGTTCTACACAATACATTTGGCGACCTAATCTGCCTATGCTGGATTCTTCGGCCAACAAACAGTTTATTTGGACAGTACAAACGCTCGATGCAAACGGGTTGCCCATCCCTGGAATGGATATGAACATTCAAGGAAGAAGTGAGCCGGCTATATTCAGTATCGTAAACCAAATGGGAATGATGGGTAAAAAGATGGAAAATGTGGACTCAATAAAATAAGGATGAAACGAATAATCTGTATATGCTTACTAGCTTGTTTGGTTCCTCGACTTTTCGCCCAGATTAGTCGGGAAAAAAAGCTGTCGACCTTGGTTTTTCATAGTTTTTACAACGATTTTAAGACTACCCAGCTAATGAGAACCACCTCGGTACTGAGTGTACTTGATAAAGGGCAATGGAGTAATATTGGCAGCATGCAAATGGGGTTTGGTTTCAACTACCTGAAAGGAATCAGTAAGAAAATGGATGCGATCATTACCATCGATGGCAGTTCAACGGACTATCTTTTTAAGAATGGCAGCAACAATGGCAGTAGTAAATTTTTATTAGACGCCAATGCCGCGCTTAATATAAAACTGCTTGCCGATAGTCAAAAACTTGTGCCATACTTTTCATTCGGAGCTGGACTTTCATCTTATAATCGCAAAACTGGGTTCTATATTCCTTCAGGAGTAGGGATACAGTTCAATCTATTTAACGAGGCATATATTCTTACTAATATTCAATACAGACTTGCCTTAACATCGACTGTAAATGATCATTTTTATTACTCAATTGGCATAGGCACAAATATCGGCAAAAAGAAAATAAAAGTTGTAAGTGTAGTAGAAGTAACCGTATTGCCCGAACCTGTGATAGAAGAAATAATAATAATTATACCGCCCAGGGACATTGATATTATTGCAAAGGACGAATTTACAGGTCAACCCTTACCCTATGTGGAGGTAGTTTTAAACGGTCCCGAAGGCAAAAGGCTGAGCGGTTCAACTGATGCAAATGGAAGGGTTACTTTCAACAAAATAATCCCCGGAGATTACACAGTGAGTGGTTTCCTTAATAATATCAATACATCGGTGCAAAATATTGATAAAAACAAATTTGAGACAAATGACAATCAAATCAACATAACAATCACTCACAATGATCCAAGATATACACTGTCGGGTCTTGTCATTAATAAAACGAAAAATATTCCCGAAGGAGGGGTAAATGTAAGTGTCACCAACGAAACTAAGCGAAGTGTCATAACGAGACAAAGTAATGCAGGAGATGGTATTTTTAATGCACAATTAGAAGCAGGGAGCGACTTCACTCTTATTGGTAAAAAAGCAGATTATATTTCTAATATTGAAAGAATAAGTACAAAAGGATTGAACAGGAGTGCAACATTATATGTAAAACTGGAATTAGGCATTGAAGAAGCAAAAGTCGGGCAAAGTATTGTGCTGAATAATATTTATTTTGAAGTTGGTAAAGCAAATATCGATACTGCTTTTTCAACTGATTTGGATAAATTAATCCAATTCCTTAAGGATAATCCTGAAACAAGGCTTGAGATACAAGGTCATACCGACAATACCGGAAGCCTTAACCTGAATAACAATCTAAGCCAGTCCAGGGCAAATAGTGTGGTTGATTATCTGACAAAAAATGGAATCGACAGAAATCAACTAACTGCGAAAGGTTACGGGCCATCACTACCGGTTGCAGACAATGCGACCGCTGAAGGCAGAACAAAAAACAGAAGGGTTGTAATGAAAGTATTACAATAGACTTTGATTAAAATAATACCTTTTTGTGAGACAAAAACAAACATTCAGCATCATTACATGATGCATCTTTGAAATAGGACAGCTGATTAAGATTACATTCCTCGCAGGCAATAAAAGGAAATTTAAATTAAGAACATTAAAAAAATGTATTACACCTATTTGTGTACTTATTTTTTACGTACATTTGTAAAAAGAATTTATCATGAGTACTTCACCTAAAGAACAAGCACGATTTAATGCAAGGCTCTCCAAGGAGCAAAAACAATTGTTTGAGAAGGCGGCTTCTATTGGTGGTTACAGAAGTTTGACTGACTTTGTGATTTTGACAATACAAGAAAAAGCGAAAGAAATAGTAAGAGAAAAAGAACAGATAATATCTTCTGAAAGAGATAGGCAAATTTTCTTTGATGCCATTACAAATCCAAATATACCATCGGAAACACTGAAAAATGCTTTAGAGGACTATAATGTCTTTACCTCAAAAGTTAAAAAGTGATTGAGTTTTTGGAAAAAAAGCACCGTCGTGAAAATTTCGATTGTGGCAAAGCGCTTTTAAATAATTATTTAAAAACACAAGCTGGGCAGGATATTAACCGAAAATTATCTACTTGTTTTGTCTTGGCAGATCCCCAAACAAATGACATTCAAGGATATTATACCCTTTCAAATAATAGTATTCCTATCAGTAGTTTTCCGGAACATATTCAGAAGAAACGTCCGAAATCATATACTTCAATTCCCACCACTTTACTTGGAAGATTGGCGATGGACAAAAAACATCAAGGAAAAGGGATAGGAAAAATTTTGTTAATCGATGCGTTGAAAAGAAGCTATGAAATTTCCCAAAAAATAGGATCATTTGCTGTAGTGGTTGACCCAATGGATGAAGAGTCTGAAAATTTTTACAAAAAATATGACTTTTTAACGCTGCCTGATAGTGGAAAAATGTTTATTACCATAAAAACACTTAAAGTACTTTTTGGATAAAAAACCTGGAAATAGATAGTTTATACTGGCCTATTCTCAGGATAATCAATTCCTTTATATTATTTAAAAATGTTATTACCATGGATTCGACACCGATAATTTCGAGAACTTTTGAAAATTTTGAATGGACCGATTTTTGTGATCCAAATAAAGAAGATCTTAAAGAAATAGCAGAAAAATACCAGTTGGATTTTCATCAGATTAAAGATAGCCTTGAACCTGGGCATTTGCCTAAATTTGAAAAAGAGGTTAATTATCAATTTTTAATCTTAAGAGCTTTCACCTCCAGTATGGGGCAGGGAGCAACGTCTATTACAGAATTTTCAAGTAAAATTGCCTTTTTTTACAATGAAAAAAAATTGATTACTATTCATAGGATTAAGTTTGATTTTATTGATTCTTTTAATGCAACTTTTGAACAAGTTGAAGATCTTCTGTTATTCCTCATTCATAAAATGCTTAATACCTACCAACCACCGCTTGATGAATTAGATAAGAGGATTGAGGAATTTGAAAACACCATTTTCCTGAAAAATGATGCAAAGGTTTCTATGGAGGATCTTTATTATTTGAAAATGCAAACGCGAATCACAAAAAAATTACTGGTTATTTTCCAACATGTGATGAATCAGCTTGAAGTTGGCAAAAAGAATAAATCGGCCGTTCAGGATTTTAAAGACAGACTTTTTCAGTTAATCCTTAAATATGATGAGGTTTTGGAAAATGCCAATAATCTTCTCAATACCTATCATTCTGTAAATTCAAAAAAAACCAATGATACCATTAAGTTGCTCACTGTATTTTCAGCATTTTTCCTCCCCCTTACCTTTATTGTCGGTATTTATGGGATGAATTTTGAAAATATGCCCGAACTAACCTGGGAATATGGCTATTTTTTTACTTTAGGATTAATGAGTTTCATTTCGATTTTTATCTTCGTATGGTTTAAAAGAAAAAGAATTATTTGATAAAGGGCGGTTGTTTTTGTGTCTTAAAGACACTCCATTTCCTCATATAACTCATCTTCACCCTCCTCTTTTGCAACCTTGCAAACATTCTTTTAATGGTCGCCATTGTACGACTTTTGATGGAAAAATAAGAGGCATGAAAATAGCATTCATTTTGGCGTTGTCTATGTTGTGTTTAGAGGTTTCAGGGCAGGCTAGACTCGGTTCCTCTGTAACAGATATCAAAAAAGAATTTTCAGAGAAAAGTTATGAATTAACGAGTGGCTATGATTCCGATAAAAATTACTATATTAGGGTTTTTACGGATATAGCCACTGTTTTTTACTTTTTTGATGAAGATTCCTATTGTGACCAGGTATCAATTATCCCCGATGATAATGGAAAATTGAATTATTTTGTTGAAGACTATAATAAAAGTTATGTAATTATTAATAACCAGGAATGGAAGATGTACAATGAATCCGGCATTGCCAGTATAAGATTGGTTTTTCCCGATGAAAAAGGTGAAAAACCCTATTTTGTATGGACACCAAACGATTAAATGATTAAAATATGCCGTATTTTCTGGCTCAGTCAGCCATTTTCTTACCAAAACACCCTCACCTTTTTCAAAATCTCAAATATGAGTATAAAAAAGTTGGAAGACATAATAGCTTTAATCAATATCCATTAAGCAATATAACGGTGTTTGTCGTCGGATTTGTTGTTGTAGTATTGTTGCCGATTTTATTATTAATCGAGGGTTTTGTTTACTTGACGAATCCCGATAAAAGTAAATCCGCTATTTTTGCTAAGATGGCTGAAAAAGCCAGGATGAGTTTTCAAAAAACTTTTTTTAAACCTCCTCCGGACGATTGGGACAAGGATTTCATCATCATTAAGGAAGATATTTACGCAGCTTACGAAATTATTAAATTATGTAGTAAACCTGTTATCATTTATGGGTATGAGGCCTTGACAGAAGAGGAACAAATAGCTTTGGTGACCTTAAAAGAAAAGGGTTGGGTACATGAATATATTCAGCTAGAAACATTTCCCGATCTTTTTGTCTATATGACAAAGGCTAATTTGAAAGTAGGTTGCTGCTGTTTGGTTGTTTTGACGAACCAGCAATTTGAATTATCCCAACACCATGGTTTTCAAAGCAAAAACTGGTTCAATACCAATGTATCGCACTGGGCTCCTGAGGAGAATAGTGATAGAGGTATTCTTTCAAAATATACCTTATTCGAAGACAATGCGGCATTCAATCCATATATCCAGGGAACTTCAATCCCTGGATTTGATTTTAATACCATACTACTTATAAGCAGCGAAAACAGGCCTTTTTTTAATCAATATGTGCTGGAAAATTATGACGTGCTTCAAGAACAAGCGACAAAAAGGGGTTTTCATTTCCTTCATTTTCCCACATTTATAAGCTTAGGTACAAAGGAGCTTTCGTTAGATTATCTTAGATATCATTGTCCAGAATGGAACGCTTTATCAGATAGTGAACTCCAAGGGGTTGTCAGTATCCTGTCAAGCAAATCGGAACGCGAATTATATGAATTACTTGTAAATATTGGAAATTTGCCCGAATTTAAGGGTACAGCCACTTTGAGATATGTAAATTATTTCCGGAAAGAAGCAACTTACACATCATTAAAAATTCCAGATGAAGATGACAAAAAAATCCTGGATGCTTTTTTTGTCAAATATATTTTACAGCTCAGACCTATTCCAAATGAGCATTTTTATAGTTTAAATAAAACAGTCAAGGATGAGGAAGAACAAAGAGAAGAACGGGAATTGGAATTAAAACTTCGCGAAATTTTTACCTCTAAAAATCTCTCCGTATCGCTTAGCCTCTTGATGAAAGTATTAAGTGAAGTTAAAACAGAGGACCAGGACCTTAATGCCAAAGTCAATTATTTGTTGCAAAATAGTAGCGTTATCACAGGAAAAAATGTGGTTAGTTCTGTTTTGATTGATCGGAATTATCGCATCTTTTTCCCCGAGTACGGAAATATTGAACTTAAAATGCCTACGCTCTCTAAGGTGGTTTACATCTTGTTCCTGAAACATCCGGAAGGTATAGTATTAAAAGATATCTATAAACATAAAACGGAGTTGAGAAATATTTATATGCGTATCTCCAGCCGCTCCGATGTTATGGAAATGGAAAAATCTATTAAAGATTTAATCGACCCGCTAAGCGGAAGTTTAAATCAGAAAATAAGTAGAATTCAACATAAACTTAAGTTATTGATGACTTTTAGTTTAGTAGATAATTATAGTATAAGGGGCGCAAAAGGCTTAGTTTATAGAATATTCTTAGATAGAAATCTATTGAAATTTTCAGATGAAAATTATATTGGTACCATTAAAAAGGAGTAAATGTCTCTAGCTATTTTAAAAAATGAGGAAAGAGATGAAGGAGTGAATGCAACTGCCCGGATTGATAATCTTGCCTTTCTTTCCTGGCTTACAGACGAGGAAACCATCAGAGATGAAGGCGCCATAGCTGGTAAAATAAAGGCAAACCCAGATCCTTCAGTTCAGCTCATTGATAAATATCATGACTGGCAATACCTGCAATTTTATAGAAAAAAGGGGGTTTTTAGTGTCGAAGAATCAGAGAAGATTTTACTACGATTAGCTCAAATAACAGAAGATATAAGGGGCGTTAAGGAGGAAAATTTTAGGTTGACTCGCGATTTTCCACTCAGCAATGGCTCGTTTTTGAAGCTTTTTGGTCTCTCTTTCCTGAACCTCGTTTTAGCTGGATTATTGTTTTACCTGTTTTTTCTGCTCCTTGTACCCTCAGCGTTAGTTAGCATAAAATGGATTGTCGTCTATTCGCTAATCATCATTACATTATGCTGGTTAATCTTACATTTTACGTTTCCTAAGGGGATGGACGCTTTAAAATCCTCTTTTTCCTATTGGGTTGAAAAAAATAAGGTTAAGGAAAAAATGAAACATAATAATCAAGCGATTGAGCTAAAAGAAAGGGAGATTCGCAGTATTGAAAGTAAATATATTTATTTGCCCACGCACGAAGAATGGGAGGAATTAAAAGCTTTACGGAAAGATTTATTTCTCATGGAATTCAATCTTTCTACTTCTTTTTATATCAATAAAAAATAGAAATATGTCAAATACCACGGAAACCGTAATCTCTCAGGAACCGAATAATTTCACCTCTCAGGTGTCTATTAATAATAAAATTCAACAATTACCCTTTAATTTCCCCGTTGAATTACAAAAACATTTCCCTCACGGGGTATTGGACGCTCAGATTGGTTTGGAGAAAAGTGCCTTTCAGGAACAATCAGAGGGGGGCACAGAATATGAAAGTGTCAATGGAAAGGTCAATGAATTAGAAAAGAAACAATCTACCGCTGCTATCTTGAAAAATGACTTAATGGACCTTTTTGGAAGGAGAGAATTAACATCGCTATGGGATGAACAGATAGCTGAAAATACGGCCAAAAGAGATGAGTTAAAAGATATTGTGGTCTCTTTAAAGGTAAAAATCAAGGATATTATTCTCGAAAATTCTCTCCTTGCGTTAGTCTTAATGCTCGTCGCTGCTCTTGCTTTCATTTCAGCAGATTTTATTATTTCCTATACAGTTGTTTCTACACAATTACTATTAAATGGTCAAATTTTTGGTGGTACAGAAATTTTAGGATTTAATCCAAGTTCCCTCATTTTTGCCCTGGCGCTCGCTGCCATTCCATTTTTATTAAAACCTGCTTATGACAGACTCGTCGAGCAGCCTTACAAATTAAATAAGAATAAAAACTATTTTAACGTCCTTATTATCCTGGTAGCTTTAACCGCTTTGGGTCTATTGATCAATACAGGTTTTGTGAGATTGAAGGATTTTGAGGATTTGAAAAAAATTGAACAAACGAATGCAATTGTTATTGGTGGCGGATTGGCTCTTGGTTCTCCGCCAGTACCGCAAGTACCTTCAAGTCCTGAAAAACCTGAATATTTCATTGCTTTTGTAGTTGTTGTATCTGGTGTTCTTTTTGCTTTGGGTGGGGCCATTTTATTAGGTATGGGTCTGCCTGAATTAAGGAAAAGAGTGAAACGAGCATGGTTAAAGATAGTATTGAAAATAAACCATCGACAAATTCGTTTAGCCGACAAGAAAATAGAAAAGCTGCATGAATTAAAGGCATTTTACGACAGAGATGAAGCCAAATATTGTCAGGGCATGAGTTTAGACGAAAAATGGAAAATGCTCATGGAGGAAATGGAAAAAACGGAGATTGATTTAGGGGAGTTCAAAAAAGTAAGAACAGAGAAACTGAAGGATTTTCAGCGTAAAATCCACGATTATGGACATCAAATGGCTTCTGAATTTTCTGAGTCCAATCTGAAAAAACAGGGGCTACATTACATCAATCAAAAGGCTTCTCCGAGACCTTATATCCTTCTTAGAAACAATATTTCACAACAATAAAATTAAAACCATGCTCATCTATTTATTTTTAGTATTCAATCTATATTTCGTTGCAGAAAATCCCCGTGAAACGCTGATTTTTATAGATAAAACGGAAAGCGTGAAATATACGGGGGCTATTTTAGTCCAGGCAAAATCGGAAATGGAGGAACTGATCGTTCAGCGATTTTACAAAGGATACGACGGCTTAAAAGTCTATTTTATTCACGGTTATACCTCAGCGTCTAAGGCCAGTCAATCTTTTAAAGTGTCGCCACCTAACTGCAATCCTACATTGCCCTCTCTGAAAAAACAGGTTTGTGACAATAATTATCAAAAACAACTGAATTTTTTCAGGAGAAGTGTGCTCGATTCCTTGGTTAAAACCCTTCAACTAGAGGCAAGTACGCAAACAAAAAACAGTACCGATATTTTCGGAGCCATAGAAACGGCTTGTAATCAAAGGAAAATGATGCTCAGAGCAAATGCCAATGGAAAAATCAATCCAGATTTACACGTATATATTTTCTCTGATATGATCCAAACATCCAATTTCATAAATCTTAAAAACATAGGCCAATTGACCCTGTCGAATGTTGTCCTTAGGGCAGATAAAGATTTGAAAATAGTAAGAGCTAATTATTTGAATGTCGATAGAACTTACCTGCAAGGGATTATCGTTCATGTTAAGACGCCCGATGTAGGCATTAGTACGCCAGCTAATATGAAAAATCTAAAGCACTATTGGGAAACCATATTAAATGAATTAGGCGTCAAAGAAGTTCATTGGGGATAAATAGAATCGTTAAATTACTACATTAGGCACTGAAATTTTATTTTTCTAATCAAAGTATCCTTTATTAGTTACTTCTCAGCAAAGCTAATTCTGCCTTATGTTGATAACAATTTAATTAAAACTATTTTATGATTAAAGTATAAGTTTGTAACAAGGCTAACCATTAAAAATGTTAAGTCTGTAGTTTTTTTTAAGAAGTGGCAAAACAATATGCCAGCTTAATATGTCGTCTTCTGTGGTTTAAAAATTTCTTATAGAAAAATCTGGACTACCAGCTCAGTGGAAAAAACACAAAAGGTATCATTATTTCCAGCTTTCCTTTGCCTTTAAAAAATCTGGAATTAAGGGTTGGTTTCCAAAAGTTTCTTCATTTTCATCAATCCCTTTTTTGCCACCTCCAGCGGATCTTGTTTCCAGTATTCTTTGTTAAAAAGTTCAAGGGAAAGAACTTTTGGAGTTCCCATTTCCTTTAGGATTTGAATGATTTTTGACCATGGTGCTATGCCATCACCGGGGTAAACCCGATCATTATCTGTCTGTTTTTCTTGTGGAATATGGGCAACATAATCATTGAAATGAAATATTTCAATGGTAGAACCTGATAGCATTGTTAAAGCATCAAAACCCGAACCTCCGCGAAATAAATGATATACATCGGGTAATATTCTGGCGTCAGTATCATTGGCAGCGGAGGCCACAGCCATAGCTTGACTTAAATGAAACATAGTTCCTGAGGCGCCCCAAAATTCAAGTTGAGGCATAACACCCGTTTTTTTGCCAAGGTCTAAAGCCGCTTTATACCGAAGGCCAGCCTGTAACCAGTCTATAGGTTCATCTCTACCAACGCCTGCAGGTGGCGCGGCAATGCGTTTTCCCCCTAAAGCGGCCAACCAGTTCATTTCTTCTTCCAATTGAATCAATCCGAGCCTTCGTTTTTCATTATCTGAAACCATCCAGGGCGCAAATCCAATGGCATTCTCAACCTTCAGACCAGATGAATCAATAATTTTAGCTAAGTCATTGAGTTTATTTCCATTTTTCAGATATTCCTTAATGTCATTGGTCCATAATTCTATGCCATCATAACCCGCTTTTGCGGCAATATCAATATATTTTAAAATCCCCGGTTTTTGACCACTAATGGTACTTGTATTCAAACAAAAGGTGAAGGTTGCCTTTTTTTTAACCGACACATTTGCCTGAAGGGTATTTGGTATGGCAGACGCCGCGCCTATAGACCCTAAGGTGAGGATTGCATTTCTTCTTTTCATTTTCAGGTGCTTTTAAAAATAATCAATAAGATACCCATTTTTTAATGATTCTATCCCATTTCCCCTCTAAAATAATCACATACATACCAGGTTTTGGCAAGGAATTTAAATTAAAACATAAGGAGTATTCCCCTTTCTCGTATTTTTTCTTGTTTATTAAAGTGGCTAAATGATGGCCTGTTAAAGAGTATATGTTTATGCTAACCTCTTGGTCCTTAATAATATTATACGATAAATTCAATTCCCCATCTGATGGATTTGGAAATGGGTCTTCCATCCTTAGGGTCATATTATTTAATTCTCTGCTTGAAGTTACCTGACGAGTTAATTGAAAAGGTTCACTTTGTATGGAATTATGACTTATGGCGGTAATAAAAAATTCACTTTTATCTCTATCCATCTTCAATGGAAGATGAATGAAGGTGTCGGAGGTAATCCTAATCAGCTTATCATTCGTCAATTTGGGCATTTCATTTTGCAACAAGCTATCTTTAGAAATTTCGTAAAGTCCGTAGAACCTGGGGAATACTACATTTTCTGATGCCACCAAAGATTTTTGCCATTTTACCAAATAACCATTTTGTTGCGGTTCAATATTTCCTGATTTAACAGCCCTTGGTTTTTGTTGGCTTTTCCAGTGCATACTAGGTGTAAGAGAGAGATATCTATTCATTTCATTTGCCAATCTGCCAGGTAAACCTTGTGTGGCTGTCTGGCTTATGTTTGCCGCACGGAACAAGATCCATCCCGGAATTTGCCTGTCGCGAAGATGCTCTATTTGCTTAGGTATTTCATCTACTTTATATAGAGACGCCATGGAAGTCATTGAAGGTTCGGCTTTATATGCGGCAATACCTGGATATAAATGTCTGCCATTTAACTGTAAGGACCACCAATTACTTAAAGATTTAAAATCCTGGCTTCCGCCAATGGCCCAATATAGTTGCGGTGCAATATAATCGACCCATTTTTCAGAAAGCCATTTTAGGGCATTTCCATAAGTTACGCTGGCACCTGATAAACCAATGATACCAGAAGGGGTGCCACTTTTCCAAATACCAAAGGGACTTATTCCCCATTTTATCGTTGGAAATTCGGTACTTAGCAGATAACTGACGTCTCTAACCATCTGATTAATGTTATCTTCGCGCCATTCATGTATCGTTTTTCCCGCTCCATATTTTTCAAAAGTGGCAGCATCCTCGTTTGTCATTCCTTCATAAGGATAAAAATAATCATCCAGATGAATACCGTCGGGTTGATATTTAAGAGCAAGTTGAGTTATTAATTGGGTAAAGTAGGATCTGGCGTCGGGTATTCCCGGGTTCAATAACAAGGTGTTTTTTACAGGCATCATCCAATCGGGATGTGTGACAGACAAATGCGAACTATCTTTTGGATAAGTACTTGAAATACTTCTGATAACCCGGTAAGGATTCAACCACAAGTGCAATTCCATACCCCTTTTGTGCGCCTCTTGTTTCGCAAAAATAATGGGATCCCAAAAGGGTGCGGGCGCCTGACCTTGTTTACCTGTTAAATAATAAGACCAGGGTTCGAAATCACTCTGATAAAAGGCATCAGCTTCACAGCGAATTTGAAAAAATATCGTATTTATTCCACTTATTTGAAGGCGATCTAAAATAAATAAGAGTTCTTTTTGTTGCTTTTCAGTGGTCGCCCCCC
>Ga0247841_10006319_pt1 | contig 18407 bp, 18 predicted proteins | sample LaCruzMarch2015__2_FD_192410 | JGI IMG/M metagenome (GOLD analysis project Ga0247841, IMG submission 192410) | Freshwater microbial communities from meromictic Lake La Cruz, Castile-La Mancha, Spain - LaCruzMarch2015_18m | ecosystem: Environmental > Aquatic > Freshwater > Lake | place: Spain... | reverse complement strand
GAAGCCTTGGCCGGTGCGCTCCATACCTAGCGCCTTTGAGCCCGCCGCCGTCTATAGCAAGCGTATTGCCATGGAACTCAGAGTAAGGGCCGGACCTGACAGCATCTAATAGCCTCTTGGGCAAGACTGCGCTCCTGTGGTGTCTGGGCATGCTAGGTTAGACTTATCTGTGGCCTGGCTTTGGCTTATTTGTGGCTCGGGTCAATGCGATTGCCGTTCGCGTCGAAAAGTACCGTTATGGGTTTGAATCCAAAGAATCTTAGAAAAGCATTCGGTGTGTGGGTCATCCGATAAACCGATATGCTTTCGGCCCCTACCAATGTTTTGTCCAAACGTATGTTCCTATTCTTGCCAACCATCACGGCTTGCTGGGTTCCAAGACACCCAGGGTACAATCTGAGGTCCTCGGCCTGCGCACGCATTAAGAATCTACGCGGGCGTGATGTGCTAAGCCCAGTTGAACGAATTGACGGGCCACCCAAATTTTTGACAGGGCCTTTGTGATTTAGAGTCACACTCGCATGCCCGGGCTGAGTTGGAACAGGCTGCGTATGATGGTTTCCTGTTGGCGGGGGTTTTGGTGACATCTTTCTTATTTTTGTGGACTCTTTCCTATTTTTGTGGACAAAACATATAAATAAACTGGTATACAGTCAGAATAACCTAATTTAGTATCTCTTCCTTCAAAATTATCTACAACAATGGACCCCAAATATAAGCTAGTCGCTTTCGATGTGAACATCCCTTTGGCGCAGGAGCACACAATAATTGGCATAGGCAATCTAGTGGGCAAGCAAAAAGAGGTTGAATATTACATACAACAGCACATAACCGGAAGGATGAACCTTTCCAACGCGCTCATGGAAGCCTGCAAGCTGCTGGAGGGGGTAAAAAAGTCGCAGGTCGAGAAGTATTCTATGAAAGTCAAACTTACTGAGGGCATAGAGGCTATGACTGAAACATTAACATCCCGTGGCGTGGTACTTGCGATGATAACCACTGGGTTCAAGACTACCATGGATATCATAAACAAAAGAGTCAACAATGCTTTCAAGTACGTCATCTGCAATGACCTGGTGTTTGATGAAAATGGCAGGGCAACGGGCGGTGTGAAATTCTCCGTGATGGAGAACGAGTCAAAGGTCGACCGGCTAAGGGAGTTGGCAAAGAAAGAGGGGCTCTTAAGGAACCAGTGTGCAGCTGTCGGCGATAGCATGGGCGATTGGGAGATGCTGAAGGCCGCTGGCTTGGGCATAGCCTTCCTTCCGAACAAAGCCCTGGAAGAGCACGCCCGCGAGAACCAGATGGTCATAATAAAAGAGAAGGACCTGAGGCTCATACTGCCATATATAATACCCAACAGCGGGTCGACGTCTTTCGAGATAGCTTAGCCGATGTTGATAATCCCTGTTCTTGGACCCTTGATTAAACGATGGTTAAACGATGGATGAATTCTTAAAAAAGCTGGATGCGTCTGTAGCCAAGGCGTGTGAGAAGAAGACTGCGGTGATATTCTCAGGCGGTATTGATTCCAGTTTGCTGGCTGTGCTTGCAGCGGAGCATTGTAGTGTAACTGCTTACACTGTCGGTGTTGAAGAAGCGCCGGACATACCCTTCGCGAAACAGCTCGGCAGCCGCTTTGGTCACGAGATAATAAAGCTCAGCGATGACGACATAGAAAGAGAGCTGGATGTGATACTCCCCATAATAAAGGCGACTGAGGGCGAGGTCAGCCCAGTCAGGGTCGGCGCGGAGTTCCCTTCATATTTTGCTGCTAAAGCCGCGCATGAAGACGGTTTTAAAGTCGTCCTTTCAGGGCAGGGCCCAGACGAGATGTTCGGTGGTTATGCACGTTACCTTCCCGTGTTATATGAAAAAGGCTACAAGGAATTGGAAAAGCTCCTGGAATCAGACACATGCGACCTTAGAGACAGGATAATAGATATAGACCGTGCGGTCTGCGCGCATTACGGGCTTGAGCTCCGCAACCCGTTCCTCTCAGACGAGTTCATCGAATATGGGCTGTCGATACCTGTGAAGGAGCGTTTGTTCATGGATACAAAAAAGCCAAGTTGCCCCTACGAGGCTTACAAAGACAAACATGTCGTGAGAAAACTGTGCGAGAAGAAAGCAGCTGAAGAGATACTTCCAAAAGAGATAGTCTGGAGGCCGAAGAAGGCTGCGCAGTATGGCAGCGGGGTACACAAAGCCCTTGACAGGCTCGCGCGCAAGCACGGGTTCAAGGAGAAAGCGAAGAAAGCCGGGGCTGACGGGTATCTGACGATGTTCCTGGAAGAACGGCTTGCCAAGTGCTGACGCATTTATGTCTCGCAATATCACTTTTTATCCGTTCCACAATATAACCTTAGCTATGCAGGATGGTCACAAAGAGCAACGCAAGAGCTGTTATGAAGGGCAACATAGGAGCCAGACTTCAATTAAAACTCAATCAAGGCACTTGGAGGGCAGGCCCTATGGTCAAGCATTTCCCAGTGAGGGAACGACATCCCATCAGCCCGCGTGTTATGGCTGAACTGGCCAATGAAATCAGGAGTTTTAAGGATCCCCGCAATCCAAATGTCTCTGCAAAACAGATGCAGTTAGCATTGATCGAACAGCTTGCAAAGCATCCCACAATACCCAGTGCATTCGACCTCTCAGTAGCCATAGCACGCGAAGTAGGCAGGGATGGCCAGCTGCTCCCGTGGCTGAATGCCGCCAATAGCCTGAACATCAGGCTTGCGCAGACGCACGACATGGCGTTTCAGGGAGTCATGACAGGGATAATGAAGCCTGTCAAGGCAGGCATCATGCCCAAAGTAGAAACAGAACTCCGCAAGCACAAGGGGGCGCTCAAGGTCGAAGACCTTGCCGGAAAGATGGGCATGGACAGTGGCTCGGTAAGACATGCCCTTAACCTCTTAGAGCCATTCGATGGCGCCCGGCGGAGGCCAAATGAGCCTAGTGACAGAAACGGCCAGACTTATGAATGGTACTACCCGAAGAACATCAAACATGTCCCTGCACCCAAAAGAAACTGGGGTTATCGCCTTATGTCCTTCATTGGCGACGGTACACAGAGCGTGGAGCAGTTACACAAGGGGCTGGGTATTGACCATCAAACTGCCAAGGTCCAGATTACAAACCTGAAAGAAGCGGGTTTTCTTGAAGAGCAGCGGGCGGGATTGTATGGGGGCAATTACTCACTGACACAAGATGGGCTAAAAGCCCTCAGGAAACAGCAAAAGTCATCGCATCTTATACCCGAGATTGGGGATGCCCTATTGGGGCATAGCTCCAGGGGTAAGGAAAAAAGAGATGTCAGTGATGCGGTAGCCCGGATAATCGAGTATCATAACATCTACCATGCTTACCAAGCCCTGCCAAAGACGAAAGACAGATTAGGCAGGTCACATTCAGCCAAGGGCGGGCCGCAGAGCCTGATGCGCAGGTTTGGGATAAGTAAGCAAAAACTTGAGTATGTCGCTCGTTTAGACCGTCTCCCAACATATGGCGCCTCATATGAGCGCGTTGTTACAAGTGTCATGCCTGCACTGAAAGAAAAGCATCCTGAGGCATATGATTGGTACGCACGCGTAATCTTAGACCATCTGGACAAGTTCCCACACTCTACGCGCCCCCGGATGGAGCAAGCAGTCAAAAGGCTTGTCACTGAGCGAAGGGCAGAAAGGACCAGGCAGTTCATCCATGGGGGCGAAGACGCTGTTAGGGAAGCCAGAGGGCGCTTGCTGGGGGAACGGGAAGCTGCATTAATAGGCAGAGATTTCACTCGCTTGGAAAATGGTGAGATAACCAAACGCACTCCCCGTTCAGTCGGTACAGTTGATGACGAGCTAAGGGCAGTCGAGGATGCACGAAAGGCTTTGGGCATGCCAGAGTTCAGGGAATTCGAGGATGATGCACGTAGAATTGGGCGGATAAGGATGCGGGCATCCACTTATTGAATATTTTAACAGCGAAAAGAGTTAAATAATTTTTATCCCAAAGACTTAATAAATTTTTATCCCATTAAACCTAATACCTTTGACTAATGGACCCAAAACTGCGGGAGGACGCGCTCAGGTACCACAAGAGCCCTCCGGGAAAGATAGCCTTAAAGCCTACCAAGCCTGTCAAGACCCAGGTTGACCTTTCTCTCGCATACACGCCCGGCGTCGCTGCGCCTTGCCTTGAGATAAAAGACAAGCCTGACACTGTATGGGATTACACAGCGCGCGGAAATATGGTGGCAGTCGTGTCAGATGGCACGGCAGTCTTGGGCCTTGGGGACATAGGGCCCGAAGCAGGGCTTCCTGTCATGGAAGGCAAGGCAGTCCTTTTCAAGCGCTTCGCAGACGTTGACTCATTTCCGATAGTATTGTCTCATGTAAAAAAAGACGGCCAGCCCGACGTCGACAAGATCGTCCAGGTGGTGCAGGCTCTTGAGCCGACTTTCGGCGGGATAAACTTAGAGGACATCAAAGCGCCGCAGTGCTTTGAGATAGAGTCGCAGCTCAAGAAGCTGATGGGCATACCCGTCTTTCACGATGACCAACACGGCACTGCGATAATAACGCTCGCGGGATTGTTCAATGCCCTGGAGATGTCTGGCAAAAAGTTAGAAAAAGTCAAGGTGGTCTTTAACGGCGCGGGGGCCGCTGCGCTTGCAACAGCCAATTACTATGTCTCTGCCGGTGTAAAACGCGGTAATATAACAATGTGCGACAGCAAGGGCGCCATCTATAAGGGGCGAGGGGATATCAATAAGTACAAGGAGCCGTTTGCAAAAGAGACAAACGCGAGGACCCTTGTTGATGCGATGAAAGGCGCAGACATATTCGTCGGGCTGTCGATTGGAAACATAGTCACAAAAGACATGGTCAAAAGCATGGCTGATAAGGCAATAGTCATTGCGATGGCTAACCCGGACCCGGAGATATTGCCAAAGGACGCGCTTGACGCCGGCGCATTCATCGTCGCCACCGGCCGCTCAGATTTCCCAAACCAGGCCAATAACGTGCTTGGCTTCCCGGGGATATTCAGGGGGGCTTTGGATGTGCGCGCATCGCAGATAACCGAGGGCATGAAGCGGGGCGCTTCAAGGGCCCTTGCAGAGTTGGCTAAAGAAAAGATACCAGAGGATATCAAAAAGCTGCTTGCTGAGGCCTATCCACAGGATTATAAGAACGGAGTCTTTGAAGGCGAGAACCCGTTGAAGCGCACTTATATAATACCAAAGCCGCTTGACCCGAGGGTCGTGCCGCGCGTGGCAAGATATGTCGCAGAGGCTGCGATGAAAGAAGGGGTCGCGCGTGTTAAGGTGGACCTACAGGGTTATGAAGAAAGAGTCCGTGCGAGGATCTGTGGCTGAAGGGACTAACAGATGCACCCGTGCCCCACTGCATTGCTAACAAAAGAACCTTTAATTGGTTTTCTTTCTAATTAACCGTACTGGATAGAAACGTGGACGAAAAGAAGATTTTGGAAGAGGGCAAGAAGCTGCTTGACGAGTTCTCACAGGCGCTTAAGGACGTCCCTGAGACAGAAGAGACCCACTATGTCATGGACCTGAAGAACGTCACTCGCGCTGATGCAAAGGGCAGCTGCGACCCGGCTTTCCGCGGCAAGTTCGAGAAGCTTGCGCCCCACTGGGATTATGGTTATGTCAAAGTAGAGAAGAAGAGATGAGTCTGGAATAAGGATATCTAGAATGAGCGAACACCTGGAAAGACTGCTGGAAAAAGAAGACAAGTTCAACGCGTTCATCAAGAAGTATCCTGAGAAAGCAAGAGAGTCTGAAAAGAGCAGCGGTAGATTAGCAGGCAAAGTCCTTGCGACAAAATCATGCATCAATGTAGACGGTTATCTTACCTCATGTGCATCGAAGACGCTGGATAATTATATTGCACCTTATGACGCTACTGTTGTCTCTAAAATAAAAAAAGAGGGCGGCATAATCCTCGGCATGGCAAACATGGACGAGTTTGCATGTGGCGCCACGGGTGAGAGCTCTCACTACGGGCCGACTGAAAATCCTGCAGCCCCCGGGCGCGTGTCGGGCGGATCATCATCCGGTTCTGCAGCAGCGGTCTCAGCAGGTTATGTCGACATGGCGTTGGGCTCGGACACCGGTGGTTCTATACGAAACCCTGCGTGCTACTGTGGCGTTGTAGGATTCAAGCCGACTTACGGCTTTGTTTCCAGATACGGGCTTTGTGACATGGCTATGAGCCTGGACCAGATAGGGCCAATAGCGCGGACTGTGGGCGATGCAGCACTTCTGCTTGACGTCATCGCAGGGCATGACCTACGGGACGCTACTTCCTTATACGCCCCAAATGATTTTTCAAAGAATTTGAACACGAACCTCAAGGGCAGGAAGCTTGGTTATGCAAAGGAGTTCGACGATTTGATCGCAGACGAGGGCATAAGGAAGAACATCCATGAGTCTCTTGACAAGCTCAAGGACGGTGGCGCCAAGATAGTTGATGTCACACTGCCGTCCCTTGCCAAGGCAGTGCCCACCTATTACCTTAATGTCTATGTGGAATTCTTCTCAGCCACGCGCAAGTACGACGGAAGGCGCTACGGGCATAAGATAGAAGAGAATTGTGGTGAAGAGGTCCTTAGGCGGATAATGCTCGGCAGCTACATAAGCCAGGCAGAGTGGCAGGGCAAATTTTACAGAAAGGCATTGCAGGCAAGATCGGTTATACGCAGTGAGCTCATGAGTGCGCTGAAGGATGTTGATGTTCTCGTCGGCCCTGTCGTCCCAAAGCCGCCGCACAAGCTCAAGGAGAAGATAAGCGACCCTAGAGTAAACTATGCTTATGATGTCTTCACGGTAGTTGCAAACCTTGCTGGTGTGCCTGCAGGTTCTGTGCCTTCAGGAAAAGTAGGCGGGATTCCAAATGGCTTGCACGTACTAGGCAAGCCTCTCGAGGACCAGAAGGTCCTTGATGTGATGGCCGGGTTTGAGGCTATAGCATAGGCATCACTCAACAATTGCTACCTTTTTTTATTCAGTTGCGCCCCTTACTGATGTTATTACTGCCCTCAAATGTTTTTTCACATGCCCTACTGTTGCATCATTTGCTTTTGGATAAAAATCAATAATGGTTGAACCTCAGCCTACTCCAAACAGATTTTTGTCAGTCCTCATCACCCAGCCAGTGCCTCTGACATTTTTCCGGCCGGCTCTACCTACCGCAGCACCAACACTAAGCCCTCTAGGGAAGTACTTAATCCCATTGTCCATCACGACAAAAGGCACCCTGTCATGTATAGCCGTTTGGGCAGATCTTCTAGGCAGTCTAACTAAGCTATTTATATGGTGTATTCCAATGGGTTTCATATCGGTACAATAAACGCTAAAACTATTAAACTCAGTCAGTGCTTATCATGGGTCTCAATCACAATCTTTCTCTTGGGCATCTGCGCCTTGACAAACTCCTCAATGGCCCTTCGGTCATCCGGATGTAATGGGTTTGTCTTATACGTCTGCGAACCGCCGGTATGCTCAATTAATATTTTCTCCCCGCTTTCCGCTCTTGGCCACATTGTAAGAAAGCCCATCGCAGTAGTATTACTTGATTGAATGTTGTTTTCCAGCAGAACGTTTTTATGAGAATTTGACATTCCGGTGTCTCCCCAATAGACCGTTTTATTGTGCACTACATAGGGTATTCGTGGGGACCCTTGGGGAAAGCCCTTTTTAGCATGCTGCACCGATGAATCCCAGTCGCTTAAGAAGTTGCGCAACCCACTGTGTCCAACATGCCCTTTTATGGCCATCCTAATCAGTCCCTATAACACTCTTTAACCGCTCAACCCCGCCTATCTTTTTAACGACCCTTGCAACTCCTTTAGGTACAAGGCCTTCCCAGTCGCCGCCCTTTAATATCCTTTCCCGTATCTTTGTCCCGCTGTACTTGTGGCGGTCGTAGAGCGGCTGCTGCCTTACCTTTATGCCAGCTTCATCGAACAGCCTTTTGGAAAGCGGGTTCCTAGTATAGACAACGTCAAACGGCGGGCAGAATGCTTTGACATGTGCGACCCAAAGCCCGTTGTTGTGTATATCTGGTATCGGAACTATTATATAGCGGTGCAGCGGCACGCCTTCGTCTGCAAGCGCCTCTGATATCATGCTCAGCCTTTCGCCGCCTGTGAACGGGTTTTCTTTTGTGTGGCTGTCCTGTGCGCTGCCCACAGTTATCACCAGCAGGTCGCACTCTTCGAGTATCTTTTTCACCACTTCTATGTGCCCGTTATGAAACGGCTGGTATCGCCCCAGCAGCAATCCGGTAGTCATTTTTGCTTATTTATTAGAGTATATCCTCAAAAACAGCGCTGTGCCACGGCACAGCGAGTTTTAGCCTAAATGGCCAAATCATCAATCGCGGCAAAAACGCTTGTGGACATTCCGAAGTCGCACCCTCGATATGAGTCTCTTGTGCAAAGGCATCTTATCGAAGAGGGCATAAAGAGCGGCGTTGTCACCCCGACGGGAATGATAGCTCAGGGCAGGGGTGAAGCCTTCGATTATCTTATCGGTGAGAGGACCATAGAACCCGCTGAGCTTGCCGAGAAGGCTGCTGTGCGCGCGCTCAAATCTGCAAAAGACCCTGTCATCTCTGTCAATGGCAACGTTGCAGCTCTTTGTCCAAACGAAGTCGTTGAGTTGGCAAAAATCGTCAATGCCAAGATAGAAGTGAACCTGTTTTACTGGACAAAAGAGAGAGAAGAAAAAATAGCAGAGATCCTTAGGCATGCTGGCGCAGGTAAGGTCTACGGCGTAGGCAAGAAAATCAACGTCCCTAACCTGGACTCAGCCAGAGGGCGCGTAGACCCTGAGGGCATTGCAAAGGCCGACTTGGTTCTAGTCATGCTCGAAGACGGCGACAGGACGCAGGCTCTCAAAGGCTGGGCCAAGAACGTGATTGCCATAGACCTAAATCCCTTCTCGCGAACAGCGCAGACTGCTGACATAACTATTGTGGACAACGTGGTGCGCGCACTCCCAAACATGATCAAGTTCGCCAAACAGGGCTGTAGTGTAAAAGGGTTTGACAACAAGAAGAATATCCGAGAGTCGGTCGGAGAGATAAAAAAGACCTTATCCTTATAGGTGCTACTTGTGTAATCTACTTCTGTAGTATCTCTAGTATAACCTTCATATCCTCGATGGTCAGCTGGCCCTCTGCGGATTCCTTTCCCTTCTCAAGGGAGGCATAAGTTATAAACGAGCCGACTTGTGGCCCGAAGACGCGTGTCATGACGCCGAGCCTCCCCATGGCGATCCCTATCATCGGCTTGTTCAATGCCTTGAAATGTTCTATGACTGAAAGGACATTGGCGACATCTTCGATCTTCTGCGGCGTTACCGCTATCTTTGCTATAGTCGCGCCAGCAGCGAACTCGTTTTTACAAATATCTATCATCTCCTGCTTTGGCGGTGTCTTCTTGAAGTCGTGGTGAGAGATTATCATCTGCGCATGGTTGTTCTTGCACGCCTTTGATATCTCATATCTCCAGCCTATGTCCGTCGAGTCTTCTACGTCGACATATTGTGCGCCGAAGCTCAGGCAGGTCTGCAAGACGCTTATCCTGTCTTTCTCTTCGCCGTCCCAGTACCCGCCGTCTCTTTTTGACCTGAGTGTGACTATCTTAGGTATATCACTGTCGACAAGGTCCCCTATCTTACCGTCGTCAAGGCCCCCGATGTAATCGAGCCGCAGCTCTACAAGGTCGGCGCCCTTTTCCCTGGCTTTTGCTATAGCTGCCTTTGCGTCTTCCACATTCGCTTCGGTTATCGGTACGCAGATGAGAGCCATTTTTTATCTTACTTTTGACTTAGTTTTTAAATTAATTATTAATTATACTATTCCAACCAGGTTATTTCTCTTTGATAGTCTCCTTAATCGCCATGCCAAAGTGCCGCCCGCCCTCTTCGACGTATGCAAGGATCTCATCGCCCTTCTTAAGCTGGGCAACTGAAATGGCCTTGCCATCCTTTCTCGTTAAGCGAATAGTTTCAGCGTTCTGGAGTATCGTGCTTATCTTTTTCCCGCCCGCATCAGCTTCCACTAATATCATCGGCCTCTTCTCAATCTTCATCCTTCCGATTATCAGCGTGCGCGTGTTGCCCTTGAAGTCCACTGCCATTATCTCGTCGCCGCTCTTCAGCTCGCTGAGGTATTCCGTCTTCCCATTAGGCAGGAGCGTGTAAGCATGCACCGGCCCTGCGTTCACGCGGAACGGCCTGGCGGCTACATACTCCGACTCTATCGTCTCAGCGTGGACCAAGAATAACCCGGAACTCGCCGAGCCGACCAGCATGCCCTCGCCATTTTCGAAAAGTGAGCATGTGTCCACACAGACACGATCACCCATGCCAACCGATTTCACATTTGTTATCTTGGTCGCAACCAGCTGCATCTTCATCGAGCCCATCTTGTCTATGATCTCACGTATCTTTGAAATGTCCGAGACTTTCCCGTCGAACATTATCCCATCCACGCCAGTCTCAAGCGTCTCAAAAGCGAGCTTGGCATCTTCTGGAGTGCTGACGCGGGCTATCAAAACGCCGTGCTTCTTCTGCTTGGCAGCAATCATGTTCTCTAATGGGATGACAGTCCAGTCAGTAGTCGAGACTACCACAGTCTCAGAGCTTGCGTCTTTAGCAGCCTTCAGCTCATCTTCCTTGTTTTTGATAGTGATAAATTTAGCCTTGGCGTCATCGCCGATGACTTTGATGTTGCCGAGCTCCTTTACCTTCTTGCCCTCGCCTGGGTTGACAAGGACGGCATCAGCACCTGCCTCCAGCGCTGACGTAACTCGTTTCTTCCTAGATTCCCACGGGTCCATGCCGTCGGCAGAGACCCAAAATATCTTAGCCATAATTGGTTAGAATGAGTGACCTATTTTGAGCTGTGCAGAATAAAAATCTGAATTTTCCACCGGTCTATTGACCGGTGGTGTCACCGGTGGAAAATATCTGTCAAGAACCACTAAACATGCCACCGGTCTTTGACCGGTGGTTCTTGACAAGCGGAGTCTCAGGGAGCATGAGACAACCTATTCCCCTTTCCAAAACAACAGGACCCTTTTCCACAATGGGCGGCGCTCTGCAGGCGGGCGGTCGAATTCCTGAGCATTGATAGTCTTACCATGGTGAATAGCCAGCTCTCTTGGGGTGCGGCCCTTGAAATCGCGGATATGGGGATTAGCGCCCGCATCTAAAAGAATCCTCACTGTCGTGGGGTTCCCGTAATTGGCAGCGTAGTGCAGCGGCGTCCTTCCAATAACGTCAGTAGTATTTGGATCCACCCCCTGTTTGAGCAATCGCCGCGCAACCCTGTGGTCTTTTGTCAATACTGCTGCAGCAAGGCGTTCGCCAGGGCTGCGTGCATCGCTTACGACGCGGCCTATCAGCGGTTTTCTCGTTGGCATTATGGGGGACTATTTTCTATTTTCAGGGACATTGACAAAAACCTTCCGTTCCCTCGGCCCGTCGAACTCGCAGAAGTAGATGCCTTGCCAAGTGCCAAGCACGAGTTTTCCGTTTTCTATTATTATATTTAAGGAGCTTCCCATGAGCGATGCCTTGATGTGGGCGTCGCTGTTTCCCTCCGAGTGTTTGAAGCCGCTCTCCGGGACTAGTTTGTTTAAATGGTTGATGATGTCTGCAACGACATCGGAGTCCGCGTTCTCATTAATAGTCAGCCCAGCAGTCGTGTGCGGGCAGAAGACTGTGCAGAGGCTAGATTTTATTTTGGACTTAGACACGATTCTTTGCACTTCAGAGGTTATGTCGATGAACTCGCTTCTCAATTTCGTAGAAATGGTTAAGGATTCCATAAGCAGGTCACTTCAATATTCCCGCATAACCGCCCCAGTGCTCGGTTATATGCGCATGTAAGTCGCTGATAGTCTTTATGCCAATGAAAATGGGCAATAGCCAAACAGATGATACCTTAACTGTAATGATCACCCCAATTATAATAGTGACGTGCATAACAGCTATCCTAGCACCCAGGGTGTCAATGCCTTTCCGCTTTTCCCTGTACACCAAAAATGAGAAGAGATGCGATAAGAAGAATATCCCGGCACCCAGGGCAACATACCAAAAATCTGGTGCTTCAAGTGTGAAATGGCCTATTACCTTTCCAGATTTCGAAGTGAGATAACCCCCGCCGGTTGTTGATAACAGGCTTAATATCATCAAAATAGTAAGGTAGCCAATGTGCAAGAAAACATAAGAAAGGAAGTTTGATTCATACCCCCACCAGGATACCCTTTTTTCACTACGTTTTTTCTGCCTATGGAAGAAAATCAGAATAATGCTCTCGCACCAGTAACTCCACAAAAGGGTTAGAGCGCTCCAGTGATACACTAGTGCTAATGCTAATACAAGCAGGTTTGCCCCAATTGTTGTGAATATTGTGGTTTTTGCGAAGCGATTGTCCATATACTGTTAACTCTAACTCAGTTAAAAATAGTACACAAATAGACCTTATTTAAGCAGCTTCATCGCATCGTCGATGCTCTTCCCGCCGTGTATCACAGCATTCACAGCAGCGACCATCTTCGACGGGTCTTCAGCCTGGAACACATTTCGCCCCATGGCTACGCCAGACCCGCCTGCGTCGAGGCTGTCTTTCACAGTCTGGAGAGTACCCTTGATGTCCTTAGCTTTTTCGCCGCCTGCAATCACGACAGGGACTTTACCGCACCCGCGGACTACTTCCTTGAAGCTTGCAACATCGCCGGTGTAATTGGTCTTTATTATATCAGCGCCCAATTCCACACCTATCCTTGCGGCCAGCTTGACTACTTCAACATCGTAAGGGTCCTTTATGTCGTGGCCCCTTGGGTACATCATCGCCAGCAGTGGCATGCCCCACTCATCCGCTTCCTCTGCCACCATGCCTAGGTCCTGCATCATGTCCGCTTCCGTCTCGGCGCCTACGTTGATGTGTATGGAAACTGCGTCAGCGCCCATCTTGACCGCCTGCTCAACGCTTGTCACAAGCCGCTTCGCATTTGGGTCAGGTGCCTTGGATGAAGAGCCTGAGAGGTGTATTATCAAGCCGACATCCCTGCCATAGCCCCTGTGGCCGCCGCCCACCATGCCCTTGTGGAGCAGCACTGCGTCTGCACCCCCCTTGACAACGGAGTCAACTGCCTTTGCCATGTCTTCAAGGCCGGCTATAGGGCCTACAGTAATCCCGTGGTCCATCGGTATTATTATAGTCCTGCCGTCCTTGCGGTTCATGATCCGCTCCATGCGGATGTCTTTGCCTGAGATCATTGTGAGTATTTTGACTAAGAAGATAGAAAAACAAATCGAGCCTTTTTATGTGCCGAAAAGTTAATAATCCAGAAGTTCTATCAAATCGGGGGCAAAATGACAATAAAAGTCGCAGTAAACGGTTACGGGACTATAGGCAAGCGCGTCGCTGACGCTGTGATGAAGCAGAAGGACATGAAGCTGGTTGGCATCGCCAAGGTCTCAGCCAATTACGAGGCCAAGAACTGTGCTGCAAAAGGTATCCCAATATATCTTGCCCCGGAAGCCAAGAGGGAAGACTTTGACAAGAAAAAAATCCCTGTCGCAGGGACTGCCGACCAGCTCTTCGATGCAGCTGACATAATAGTCGATGCGTCGCCGGGAAAGGAAGAAGAGATGGCAGCTGGATTTAAAAAAATATTCGAAGCTAAGAAAAAGAAGGCCATCTTCCAGGGCGGTGAGCCGCACGAGCTGACAGGCTTCAGTTTTAACTCCTTATGGAACTACGACCAGGCGAAAGGAAAGCAATTCGCCCGCGTCGTATCGTGCAATACAACTGGGCTATGTAGGTCCATCTATGCCGTCTCACAGGCTGCCAAGATAAACCGGATAGATGCTGTCATGGTCAGGAGGACTGTCGACCCGGGCAACTCAAAGGGCGGCCCTGTCAATGCGATAGTCCCAGAAGTCAAAGTCCCGTCGCACCACGGGCCTGACGTACAGAGCGTCATCGGGAGTAACTTCAACATCAACACAATGGCTGTCAAGGTGCCTACGACTTTGATGCACGTGCACAACATAATGATGCACCTCGCTGACAAGTCAGTGACTGAGGACGCGATAATAAAGTCATTTGAGAACACGCCAAGGATAATATTAATTAATTCCAAAGACGGCTTCAAGTCCACTGCCGAGGTAATGGAATACGCGAGAGACCTTGGGAGGCCGTGGAGCGACTTGTATGAAATCGCAGTCTGGAAGGACTCCATCCACATAAAGGACGGCGTGCTCTATTTCTGCCAGGCGATACACCAGGAGAGCGACGTCATCCCTGAGGAAATCGACTGCATCCGCGCGATGTTTGGGGTTATGCCAAAGGCTGAGAGCATCAAAGAGACTAACAGGACTATGGGCATCCTGAAATAGCTAGTATGAACAAACCAGAGCCTGAGATTCTTGATTTTGCAAAAAAGGCTATTGCTGCGCGCGGCAAAGATTTAGCTGGATATTCTATTTTTGAAGTAAAGCCTGTTGTCGGCAAGCCCGGAAGGTGGTTTGTCCTTTTAGACAAACCCGATTCATGCGATGCCCAAGTAGAACTAATCTTAGATTGGGATAAAAAATCAGTAATCAGCTACCAGGACATGTGGGCATAATAAACTATCAAGACATGTGGGCATAACAAGCTATCAAGACATGTGAGTGTAACAAAATGGAAATAATAGACTCGCACACACACCTGCAGTTCCGCGGGCGCGAAGAGATTAAGTCTCTCGTCGCGCGCGGGTACACAGCTGCCGTGGCTTGCGCATTCTACCCGATAGTCCCTCGCGGCCCTGACACTGTGCTCGACATGTTCGATCTTCTGCTTAAGAGATACTCGGGTGATGTCGAAGGCCTTAAGTTATTTGTTGCGCTGGGCATACACCCGCGCAGCATCCCGCAGAACGGGGCTGAACAGGTCCTTCGCGAGCTTCCTGCTTATTTGAAAAAAGAGAATGTAGTCGCGCTTGGGGAAGTCGGCTTGGAAACAGGGGCGCCTGAAGAAGTTTTGATTCTAGAACAACAACTGAGCATCGCAAGAGACACAGGCGCAAAGGTAATCCTGCACACGCCGAAAAAGGATAAAGAGCCTATCTTTGAAAAGGAGCTGCAGTTGTTAAAAAAGTCGGGCATCGACCCTTCCCATGTCATAATCGACCACAACAACGAGGATACGCTAGACAAGGTGCTGAAGGGCGGGTTCTATGCCGGGCTGACTGTAAGCAAGGGCAAGATGGATGCTGCCACGGCAGCGAAGGCGATATGCTATTACGAGGACTACTCCGATTTTTTTCTTTTGAATACCGATCTGGGTTACAGCTCTGACTATCTTTTCGATCTTGTCGATGCCACCAAGATAATGGAGCGCGACCTTGGCCCGTTTTTGTTAAGGAAGGCAGTCCATGACAATGCCAAGAGGTTCTTCAACATATGATCCTGCTTGGCCAGTTCTCCTTTTGATTAAACCCTTTTTACTTCTTACGCTCAAACTATCCCGTGATGAAACTTTAACCCAGTCTCTGAGCCACGCTGTGATGATAAGGGTAGCTACTGAAGCTTCGTCGCATGCCTAGGTCTTAACTAGGTCTTAACTAGGTCTTAACTAGGTCTTAACTAGGTCTTAACTAGGTCTTCTCTACCTTAATTAGGTCTTCTCTGTCTTTGAACGGGGTCAGTGTGGAGATAAAGCAATACTTACGGATGCTCGACGAGCAGGTAGCTGGGCAATACAAGATAGCCGGTGCCGCGCGCGCGAAGGGCTTTGACCCATCAATGGAAGTCGAAGCGCTGCCGACAAGGAACCTTGCCGAGAGGGTGGAAGGTCTTGTAGGGCCAAAATATATCGCCGACGAGATCAAGAAGCTGCAGGAGGAAAAGCTCCCGAGGGAAAAGATAGTCGAGCATGTCATCGACTGGATATTGAAGGGCACTTACCTGAAACACCTTAGCCAACAGGAAAGGATAGAGCAGGCAGTAAGGACATCGCTTGCCATTCTCACAGAGGGCGTCGTGTCAGCGCCATTGGAAGGGATATCAAAAGTCACAATAGAGAAGAACCCGGACGGCTCCAGTTATCTTTCAGTGTTCTACGCAGGCCCTATCAGGGGTGCTGGGGGGACAGCCGCCGCGCTCAGCGTGCTGCTTGCCGATTACATACGGCGGAAGGAGGGTGTTGCAGATTACAGGCCGACTGACACAGAAGTGGAGCGTTATAAGGAAGAGCTGAAGATATACCACCGGAGGATAGTGAGGCTGCAGTACATGCCTACCGACGAAGAGATAGACCTCATAGTCCGGCATGTGCCCATCTGCATAGACGGCGACCCGACAGAGGAGCAGGAAGTCGATATTCACAAAGGCCTTGAGAGGGTAAAGACAGACAGGATACGCGGCGGGATATGCCTTGTCATAGGCGAGGGCATTGCACAGAAGTATAAAAAAGTGCTCAAGTTTGCCGAAGCCATAGACCTGACAGGCTGGGAATGGCTCAAGGACATGAAGAAGGGCGCTGTTTCATCCGACAAGGCTGATGTCCGGGAGATACGCCCAAACAAGAAATTCTTAGAAGATATCGTTGCCGGCAGGCCTATTTTTGCTTATCCGTCGACCGCCGGAGGCTTTCGCCTGAGGTACGGGCGCAGCAACATGTGTGGCGTAGCGTCAAAGGCCATACACCCAGCGACTATGCAGGTATTAGAGGAATTCCCAGCAGTCGGCACGCAGTTCCGCATCGAGCGCCCCGGGAAGGGCATGGTCGTGGTTCCGTGTGCAGAGATGGAAGGGCCTGTGATAAAAGACGCATTTGGGAATGTGAAGATAATCCGCAGCATACCAGAGGCAAAGTCGGTTGCGATGGATGTTGTTGAGATACTGCACCTGGGCGACATGCTGATACCCTATGGCGACTTCCTGAACTCCAACGAGATGCTGCCCCCTTCGGGCTACGTCGAAGAGTGGTGGGAGCAGGAGTATGAGAAGGCGAGCGGTGTGCCCGTAGCGACAGGTGCAGGGGAAGCTGATATGCCCATCGATGGCATTACTGCGGTTGCGATTTCCAAGGAGCACAAGATAGGGCTTCACCCAAAATATAATTCCCCTTGGCATGATATAACTGTCAAGGACCTGAAGAAACTTGTGAATTGGCTAGCGAAGTCAAAATCGGAATTTGATTACGACAAAAACAAGCTAGTGATAAAAAACGACGACCCCGAGGGCAAGCGCGTCTTAGAGCTGCTGCTCGTGCCGCAGATGGTTTCCGGAGATAGCATCGTGATAGAAGACTATGCCGTCCCGCTTGTTGTGGCGCTAGACCTTATCCAGGACGGCGAGTTCAATGCGCTTTCAACCCTGAAGAGACTAGAGGAGATGCCTGCCACTGAGAACGGGTTCATTGCGATGCAGAAAATATCGCCGATAAAGCTGCGGAAGAAGGTAGGCTGTTATATCGGCGCCAGGATGGGCAGGCCCGAGAAGGCCAAGGAAAGGCTGATGGAGCCTGCACCGCATGTATTGTTCCCAGTCGGCGACATAGGCGGGAACATCAGAAGCCTCATCAAGGCGGCGAAAGGGTCATTTGTAAAAGCAGAGGTCGTGCGCATGCGCTGCCCCTCTTGTAAGAAGCTCACGATGTTGACCAGATGCCCGGATTGCGGTGCCCAGACCTCTTTGGAATACAAGTGCTCCTGTGGCGCGACAGGGAAGGAAAAAATATGCAAGCGCTGCAAAAACGAAGCCACTGCCTACGAAGAGATGGAGGTGCCGATAAAGTGGATGCTTGAAAACGCGGAATCGCGGCTAAAGACCCGGCTTCCCGTCGAGCTGAAGGGTGTCAGGGGCATGACCTCGGTGACAAAGATTCCCGAATCGCTGGAGAAGGGCATATTGCGCGCAAACAACGGGATATTCGTCTTCAAGGACGGCACGATCAGGTATGACAGCACCGATGTCCCCACAACCCATTTCAGGCCTAAGGACATAGATGTATCGGTCGACCAGGTCCGAAAGTTGGGGTATGATAAAGACATACACGGCAAGATCATCGAGCGCGATGACCAGATAGTACTCATGCTCCCGCAAGACATAATAATACCCGCAGAGTCTATAGACTACATCTCAAGGACATGCAATTTCATAGACAGCCTGCTTACCGATTTTTACGGCTTGCAGCCCTTCTATAACGTCAAGTCAAAAGAGGGCCTTGTCGGGCATCTTGTACTTGGCCTTGCGCCGCACACCTCTGCCGCCATCCTCGGCAGGATAATCGGCTTTGCCGACGTCCGGGCCACCCTTGCGCACCCTTTCTGGCACTCGGCAAAGAGGCGAAACTGCGACGGCGACGAGGACTCTGTATTGA
>Ga0247841_10006318_pt1 | contig 18407 bp, 17 predicted proteins | sample LaCruzMarch2015__2_FD_192410 | JGI IMG/M metagenome (GOLD analysis project Ga0247841, IMG submission 192410) | Freshwater microbial communities from meromictic Lake La Cruz, Castile-La Mancha, Spain - LaCruzMarch2015_18m | ecosystem: Environmental > Aquatic > Freshwater > Lake | place: Spain... | reverse complement strand
AGATCTTATAAAATCCATTAGCGGTGTTTCTCAGGTAGACATAATTGATTACAGAAGAGTTGTTGGTTAAAGATATTTTAAAATTATAACTATTTACTTTTCTTTCCAAAGCTTAGCTTTCTTTTAAAAAAGAAAGGTAGCAAGATATATAAAATTAAGATTTCTGATTAGTTTATGATAACTGATGAACAGGCAGAAGATATTAAAATCCAACTTTTAGAACAAGTAAAACAACTTCCAGAAGAAAACCAAAAGCAGATAAAAGAGAAGATCTTATCAATGACAAATAAAGATCTTGAAGAGTTTCTAAGTAAAAATCAGGCAATAAGTCAAGAACCTCAAAATAGCGTACAACAGTGCGTATTCTGCCTTATTGTTGAAGGAAAAATTAATTCGCATAAGATTGTAGAAGACAAAGATAGTATTGCAATACTTGAAATAAATCCAATAAGCAAAGGTCACACACTTGTTATTCCAAGAAAACATACAGAAACAACAAAGATACCGAGGTCTTCTTTTGGTTTAGCAAAGAAAATAGCAGAAAGGATACGATCTAAACTCTCTCCAGTAGAAATAAAAATTACAACTTCCACGCTAATGGGTCATGCTTTAATTGAGATAATTCCTTTTTATAAAAATACAGATCCCACAAAAAGGAAGAAAGCAGATGAAAAAGAACTAATAGAAACTCTTCAATTATTATATTTTGTTAAGAAAGAAAAAAAACCAAAACAGATAAAGAAAGAACAACAAGAAGCTCAAAGAGAAGAGCCAAAACTTCCTAGAGTTAAATCAAGAATTCCCTAAGCAAAACTAAACATAAAACTAAGGATCTCTTCTTTAAACAGATAAATTAAAAATGCAATAAGAAATGCAGGAATAAACGCAATTCCTTCTTTAATTCTAATTGATTTTTTGTATTTCTTTAAAAAAGATATTTGTTTTTTTGTTAACCCTTCCCAAGAATATTCTATCTTTTTGTTCTTAAATTTAATTTCTTGAGCCAGCCAATCTCCTTCTCTTAATTCTCCTGGTCTAACTTGTTTAATCATAGAGACTTTTTCAATAGACTTCGCAAATGCAAATAGAATACATGCAAAAAATATGAAAACTGCGAAGAATATAATTAGAACGTCAATGAAACTTAAAAAGATTAATATCATTGCAAAAGAAATTCCAAACAAAAGATATTTATTTTTAATTTCCTTTTTGAACTGATTATTTATCTTATTAAAGTCTCTTAAATAAAAAAATAGACTACAAACTAAGCCATAAAACGAACCTGCAATCATTAAAAAAAGAATAAATAATCCCAGGTTAGATAAACTATTCATGAAATTATTACTAACAAAAATTGGAAAAAGAGCAATAAGAAGTTTTGCATCTCCCCCTGCAAAAACTCTACCATAATAAAACAAATTAGCCAAAATAAAACAGAACACAAAGCAGAATATTCCAATTAAAAAAAATGTCCAGTCTAAAGAAAATATACTCTTAAAAATTACAAAACTAGATCCGGCAGTTAAAAGAAAAAAGTTAATCCAATTATCTACTTCTCTTTTTTTTAAATCTTGGAAACTAGCAATAATTATTACAATAATAAATAAAAAAAGTAAAAATAACTCCATATTATTTATCTTTTACTTCAGAAGTTCTTAAATGCCCGCCATGCTTAAAGACCCTAAATCTTCTTTTAGCTTTTTTATCATTTTTTGTCTTTCTCTGACCGCCACATTCATAATCCATTTTATTAATTTAAATCTCCAATCTTTATTAAATATTCCTTTTTTATGTTATAAAAGACTTCTATAGGAATATTGTTTTTAGTTCTATCTCCACGTAATAAAAATCTCTTATCAAATCTTCGCGTAACATTTAGCATCTTTTCTCCATTAACAAAAAAAGAAAAATTGTAAATTAACCCAAAAAAACCATTCCTTGAATCTTGATCTTTAAATGTCGCAATATCTATTTCATTCCCATTAAAAGAGATATTACTTAAAAGGAATCTTGTCTCTTTAAGATCAGACGATAATTTCTCTAAGAATATTTCCTTGAATCTTTGTGTAAATTCTTCATCTCCCCAACTTGCATCTCCTAATTCTGCTCTGACCTCTCTTGCAGATTCAAATATATAACTCTTCTCTCCAATCTCAAATGATTTTTGATCTAATTTTAGTCTTTCCAAATCAGAATATGGAACTAAAGATCGTGTTAGTTGAGAATTTTGATAAAAATAAAATCCTAATGCCATTGAGACCATAAACACAGTTAAAACAAATAAATATAAAGAGAAAAATTGTGCTTTTTTGTTAATCATGGTCCAATTGGATAATCTGCAGAACCAACATCCGGATTTCTGAAGTTCTCAAAATATAAGTTTAGATTTGATAAAATTATTCTTGTTTTGTACATATTAAATTCATAAATTCCGAAAAGATCTGCCTTAGGCATTAGACTTCTAGTTTTATCGCTTTCAGGATTTCCAAAAAGACAAGAAGTAGATGGATAAGGCGAACAAAAAATATATTTATCTCCATTATTTATCTCTAAGTAGGGAATTTGACCAAAAGCAGAAAAGAAAGAAAGATAATCTTGAATCTTTTCTGAAGTTAAGCTTGAAGATTCCTCTGAAAAACTCTTCAAAACAAAAGGAAAATCTCTTACCTGTCCACGAAAATCTTTTTTGGTGTCAATTAATAAGTCTAAATAAAAATCTTGTCGTTCTAACTGCTGAAGGATTTTTGATTGTGTTGACTCGCTTTCTAAAATAACATTTCCTCCGCCATTCAATGATTTTAATATAAACGAAGTTGCAATATATAATGCGAGTATAATAAATATTGCAATAATTGCCCAAAAATCAACTGTAAACCCTCCAACAATCTGAGCTTTTTTATCTCTAAGTTCTATCATCAAAAACATATACCTCCACAATGATTCTTAGGTAAAAGCTATTTCCATTAAACCCTTCAGGATAATGAAATATCTCTCCAGCATATCCTGGTTTATAGGTCGCAAGCCTATCTTGAACGGTTTTTTTAGAAAAAAAATCAGCAATCCAAGTTTTTCCAGAATCTCCGTGTTGGAAAACATAATTTTGACCCGATTTATCTATTGAGACATAAACATAAACTTTTCCAGTCCCATTTATCTTGCAATAATCCAGTAAGTTATTCTGGTATCTCATCATCTCGCCAGTCAAATCCACCTTACCTTCTTTAACAATGCAATCTTTAACCTGACTAACTAATGTTCTTGCTTCAGCATCTCTAGTATTAATATAAACTCCATAAAAAATAGCTCCAAGACCCAAAATTGTAAATGCAATTACAAAAATTAAGAGAGTTCTATAAACCATTTGTACTGTCTCTGCTGATGCACCCGCTCTCTTGTTCATCTTATTTTTACTAAAAACCCCTCATTGGTTGTTTCAACACTGACATTATATTTTGTAAAAAAAGGATATCCCTCACTAATCTTATAATCACTAACATATGCATATATCCTTCCACCACGAACACTAATATCATTTACATATCCCCGAATATTTAACTTAGAAACATAAAAATCCATTCCGGGTTCACCCAAATCAATAACTAACGCAAGTTGTTTTTCCAAAATCTGTTGAGTAACTGCTCGAGAATTTGCCTTAGCCATTGTGGCTAAAAAAAACAATCCAAAAAGCAATCCAATTAAAATTATGTGTGTTAAACTCTGTTGCAAAAGATTTGCTTTTTTTCCATATTCCATCTTATATTTATGCTGGAACTCCTTCTAACTGACATTGATTGCTTGAAGTAAGATCAACAAACTCGTCTAAGGTAGAAATCATAATATTTCCACTAAATCCTCCTTCCAGATGCCAACCTTCTTTTAGGTCTTGTTCCAATTGATCCCAAAATAACAACTGAGTCCAACGAGGAAGATCATTAGACTCGTAACGATAATACACAATTAAATCTGGCTGGTTTCTATAAAAACTCTTAACAGACTCATCAATATGAACCCTTACACAAGGAAAACATTTCGCTTGAGATTTAAACCATTCATCTGGAAATATTTTATAATTACCGCTACCAGTCAAAGATTCACAAGCAGTTACTAATTTCTGAATATCTCCCATAAACTTTTTACGATCTTGATATTTGACATTAAAAACTTGTGTTTTACATTTTAATGGAAGAAGAGATTTAGTTCCATCAAGGGCAGAATATCCTGGAACACTCGCTCGCATTACAATACTCTGTCTACAAGCTTCCCAATTTAAGTCATCATCATTAAAATATTCCTTAAAAATAAAAAATAAAACAATTGCAAGAATCATAATTCCAACAATTAAAGAAATAAGAATATAATACTTTTCGTCACCTGCTCTTTTATTCATAAATAGAATAAATTTCTATCTTTAATAAATCTTTAGATTTTTAATGTTTAAGAATGAGTAACAAATCTAAAAATCAAAATAATTGCAATAGATCCGGCAACAATTAATCCCAAATATAAAGCAAGCTTTATGGTTTCATCAACAGTTGCATCTGCTTTTTTTCCGAACATTTTTATGAAGAATTGCCCCCAATCCATTTAACATAAAACTCTCCGTTATTATACCTATTAAATATAACTTTATCCCCAGAAGCAAGAATTATGGGCATTCCTGGAGGAAAATCATATATTCCCGTAGATCTACCCGTATTGTCTACAATCTCAATCTTACTAATCTTCCCAGGAAGATTAGTACAATAATTGCATCTTGCATCATTATAACTCTCTCCATTATAATCTACGTCTTTTTCAGAGTTAAAGCAAATACAAAATGCTCTTTCATAATTGTGGTCTGATCTAAATAATATATTATAATCCAACCAAGGAACAATTCCCTTTAATTTTCCGATTATTGGAAGATCTATCGTAAGTGCAAGCGGCGGTGAAAAAGGAACAATGTGTCTATCTCCAAAATAAACAGCATGAATATAATCATTTCCCCATATAAGAAACTCGCTTGACTGGCCTGGTTTTAACTCGCTTGTTGCCTTTTGTAAGTTAGAAAAAAAAGATTTTTGAGATTCTTTATTTGCATCCATAGGAAATAGTAATTTCCAAAGCAATATCCCAATAATAGCAATTGCAGCAACTGCAATTATCAAACCAATAGGTTCATCTGTTAATAGATTTCCCTTTTTATTTTTTAATTTTATTTTTCTCATCTGCAATTTCTCTCTAGGAAATCTTTAATTTTGGTATCATCACTAAATGCTTTTGCTTCATTATCATTCAGATAGTAATATCTATTGGCAGATGTTTCAAAACTCTCTCCATTTGTTTTTGGAGTATAGGTAATCTTCTTCCAATTTTTAATATCTATTGCGATATCTTGCCAAGTAGTAACGTAAGGCTTAATATCTCCTATATAAAATATTGGTTTTCCATTGATATTCTCATTACTTACGCCAAAATAATTATTAATTCCCCACAATTTTGCATTAACATAGAACACAACCGGTTTTCCAATATAACAACTAAACTGGGGAGGAAATTCTACATCTGATCCATCTACTTTAATTTGATTAAATACCGCTGCAGGGTTGGTTGTAAAAGCTCCATCCAGTTCATTAGCTATTCTTTGATAATCAAAAATCTTATTTCTTCCTACAACTGTCTTTGTTAAATCGCCAATTCGAGTAAATACTCTATCTGTATTTGATTTTTTATATAATCCATTAACACTACTATCTGCTCCAACTTTCTCATATGCTCCCGCAGGATCTAAAATAGAAGGCCCTATCTGTACCCATAAACATCCTTCAGAATCTAGGTGAAGATCTTGTAATGAATCTCCATTTAATGGGGCATCTCCCAAATCAATAAATAAATGATCTCTTCGGTATAATAATTGAGCAAACATTTTTCTTGCAAATTCTTTCTCAGTCAATCCTTCAATTGTTCCCAATACACACCACATATCCAGATCACTATCACATGACTCTCCTCCAGCACCAACAAAAACTTCTACAACTCCCTTTTGCAGATTAAGTCGATATTTAGTCCCATCGTCCATAGTTAGACCACACTCCAATTTTTCTATATCAAACTTAAGCGTCCCATTTCCAACACCAAAAACTTCAACAGTTTTAGTATTCAAATTAGCAGGAACATCAACTTTTTTAATTTTTAATTGAACTAAAACCATATCAAAAAACATTGCGACTTTTTTAAACAAAGGTTGTAATTGACCTGAAACAACACCATACAAAACAAGGACAATAAATATTGCAATAAGTATAAATGAGATAATTTGAAATATGCTCCACTCACTTCCTTTTTTATTCATCTTTCTTAGTTTTATTGATCTCATGCTTGTCCGAATCTAAACACATTTTTTATAGAAGCAAAAACCTCTCCGCCCTTACCTGTAAACAAAAGTGCAACAGCAAGACCTAAAACAGCCATCAAAACAATAGCAATAATCACCTTTGCAATCTCCCAATTAATCTCTCCTTTTTTCCAACTAAAAAAATTAAACCACATAAATAAACAAGAAAAAACATATTAATAAATCTAATGGAAAAAATAAAAAATATTTAGCAAGATAGGTCGCAAGCAACCTGTATTAAATTTTTCTCTTTAAGATTGCTACAAGTTATTCCAGATACGTCTGCGGTTTGCTTTGATTGTGAAACTGCCTTAACAGTTATTCTTACCTTATCTGGACTTGTTACTGTTCTTCCAATAGCGACCGCATTATCTGTAGGAATTACTTCTTGTGAATTTGAATCTTTTATATATATCAAATTCCCCGAAGTTAGATCTACAGTACCAAACTGCATCTTACCTGCATTGTCTTTAATATTTAAATTTAAGGTTTGAAGCTGGGCCAATGTTAATCCTTTAACATCCATTGTATCTCCACACCATGCTGTTTTTCCTGCTTCGCCTTTTCCACAAGTTATTGTACAAGCTTCAGCAGCACTAGACAAACTTCCTTTGCCACCAGTAAATAAATTAAATTTTTCCCATAAATTACTCCAACCAGTTGTAAATCCAACTGCAATTAAAACTAAAGCAAGAACACCAATAACAATAGCAATAATAATCCAGATATCTTCACCTGCTCCCCTCTTATTCCTATACATATTAGTTATAAATTTTTCACCTTTATAAATGTTTTTGTTAATTACGATCAAGAACTCAATCCTACAAGGGCAATTGCACCAATTAAACTTAACCCAACTATCGAAAATAAAGCAATAATAAAATAAAGTAAAACAGATATTTTCAAGTTCCTTCCGATTTCGGCAGTATTTTGTAGAGTATCTTGACCAGATTTTATTGTAACTAAAGTAGAAGTTAAAATAAAAATAATTTCAACTAGATAAATTCCAATTGCAATTTGCAAGAAATAAGTTGGAATCATTGTATCAACATTAAACATTCCTAATAAACTTTTTAGTCCACCCAATGAAGAAAGACTATCAAGGCTTCCTCCCTCTCCCAAAGATTTAATCATCGCATCGAGTGAAGCAAGAATTCCAGTAATCATTCCAGCCAACCCCACAACAATTCCGGAGAGCAATGGCGCTAAAAAAGTCATATTTGATTTCATATCAGAAATAATATCTGCTAACAAATCATTCAATCTCTCATCTATTTTTTTGATATTCTTAACATATTCAGATATTGCCATTAAACTTCTTGCAGCAACTTTTAATCCTTTTTTTGAAGACTCAATTAAAATTCTCATTGACATTGAAATTAATTCAGATGGGTAAAAAACAAGTGCTCCTCTCCGAGGATTAAATAATGCTTGATCAACAGACATACCTAACTGTTGAATATTTTGATTAACTGTCTTAAAAAACCCCTCTGTTGAAGTTCCCTTAGTTGATTCTGAAATTTTAGAAAATGCAATTTCAACAGGCAATCCGTCTCCCAACCGGTTTCCTAATTGAAATAGTGAGCTAGTAAACTCTCTTTCAACTTCTTTATATTGGTCTCTAGATTTTATTATTTCTCTTGTTTTAGATTTTGCTGCAATTGAAAACATCATTGCAACCGAAAATGGAATAAATAAAGATAAAACTAAAGATAATAACCCATAAGGTCCAGCAATTACTGTTCCAGTATCTGACAATGAAATACCAAAAACTCCTGCTTTTCCTAAAAATCCCAAACCAATTTGAGCCCAGGTATACTCTTTTTGTAATCCTAACCACAGGGGTAAATCTGTAAATGTCCAAACTAAAGGAACTAATCCCAAAAGAAAAAATGGAAATACTAAAAAAACAGCTTTAAAATAATGATAAGAGCTTTTATAATCTAAATAAAGTGGATTTAATTCTAACAAACTTGTTTCTCCATGTCCACCCGGACGAGACATCATAATACTCCAAGTCATATACATAACTGCAAATGGAACAATGATATTAAACAAAATCATAACATGCCACCACTTTATCATTCCTTGTAACATTGAAGAGGCAAGAGGCAAGATTGCTAAAGATAAAGTTGGTAAAACAATACCCAACATATAAATATTGGTTAAAGGAGATTTTACATCATGAGTATATTTTAACATTTTATCATAAACTCCATCTAGGATAACTTGTAATGATCTTTCTAAAATTTCAACTCGTCTATCTTCAGAGGGTTCATATAAACTTGATTCAATCAAATGAAAAGATTCTACAAATTCTAAGCTATGTCCTCTCCAACTTTCTAAATAATTGTCCAAACTTGCTTTAACACTAGAATATTTTCCTACCTGAACATCCCAAAATATTTTTTTAAAATCTAAAGAAAGGGGAGCAGATAAATGTTGAGAAGCAAATTCAACAGCTCTTTCAAGATTACTTGTATGTTTCATATAAATAACAATGTACAAAATAGCCGGAACCATCTGGGCACTAGCCTTTAATCTCCACTGTAAGGCCAATCTCTCTGGTTGAGTATACGCAAAATAAAATAAGAAAATAGAAAGCATAATCATTAAAAGCAAAAATAATATCGGAAATTCTACCGCATCTAATAAATACCACCCGCCTACCACCAATAAAATTCCTGTAAATAAAGATAAAAATAAAACCATAATTGAAAATACAAAAACCTCTGAAGGTGTAACATTTATATGTGCAGTATCAATTTGTTTTTGTATTTTTTCATGATCCTTTTCAGACATATTTATTTTAAAAAAAGTTCCAAGTGACTTGCACCATTTTTCATATCTTGAGAAAGCAGGAGTCATTGCTTCTCTAAATTCTTGATAAGACCGACTATAACTCTCTGTATTATTTTCTTCTTGTGGCGTAAAACCAGAAATCTGAGATTCAATCTTAGCACTATACTTTCTTAAAATGTCTTTTGTGTCCATCCTCTCTTCCTTATTAATAAATGAAAAACAAGTATATAAATTATTTCAATCCAAACTTCGTAGCTTCTTTTTCTAACCATTTTTTCCATTCAGGAAAAACTCTATCAGAAAGAGGCAATCCAATTTCTTCTTTTATCTTACCAGAAATCTGATGAAATGCATTATTTGATAAAGAATTAAATCCTGCTTCCAATAAATCTCGGTTATTTAGTTTATCAGATATTTTTACCACTTCTTCTTTTATCTTAGCTCTTAGTAAAATATTATCCCAAACCGCATCCCAATTTCCACTCCAACCTTTAACATTTGATGCAATATCTTTTATTATCTCGCTATCTCCATTAATTAAATCATCTGAAAGTTCTAATTCATCTTTATTAACATTATATTTAAGCAAATCAACAAAACCGCCTTCATCCATCGGATCCTTTGTCCAATGTTTCCTAACCTCTGTAATTTGCAAAACCCTTCTCCAAGATCTCATGCCATCCGGACTCTTTATAGGATTTGCAACAACAACACAATCAGTTGCTTTAAAACTAGTAACAGGCACTCCAAGATCGTTAACAACTCTATCAAAAACAGAATACGGACTCCCGCCATGAATTGTTCCTGCAACAACATTTGCCAAAGCACCTACTCTCATTGCTTCATATAATGCTTTTGCTTCTGCACTTCTAATTTCTCCAATAATTAATCCAGAATCACCTAATCTCAAACTAGCACGAATACCTTCATCAGCACTAATTTCAGTTGATTCAGAAGTTAAAGCAGATCTTACTTTCATAGACAAAATATCATAACCAATCTTTCTCATTTCATCTACCGGAAGTTCCAAAGTATCTTCGCAAGTTATAACTCGATATTTTGGCATAATTTCTAACATTAAACTGCCAAGCAAACTAGTCTTACCACTAGATCTCGTACCTGCAATGATCATAGTTCTAGCACCATCAATTAAAAAAGATAAAACCCCTGCACCAATTGGGTTTATCATCTTATTTTTAATAAATAAAGGTAATGTCCAAGGTTTACTTCTATGTCTTCTTAATGCATATGCTAATCCTCCGGGAGAAAGAGGTTGTTGAATAATCGCAACTCTTGCATCCATTTCATTTAAAGAAAGATTTGTATCTAAAACAGGATTTGCTTCATCCAAAGCACGTCCCGAGATCATTCTAAACTTTGCTGCCCAAGAGTCTGCATCTTCTTTACTTGGAACTAAATTAGTTATACATTCTTCAAACTCGTTATGTCTAACAAATATTTGAACAGCACCCATTGGTGCATTTAACATAATATCTTGAAGATTTTCATCTTGTAATAAAACTTCTATAACTCCAAATCCAATCGTATGTCTAACAAGTATTCTTGCTAATGTATTTAATTGATTATAATTTAAGGGGATTCCCTTATTTTGGGATAATTCTTGTAATAAATCACGGGCAATATTAAAAAAGATTTGTCTTGTTCTTTCAGGATCGCTAAACTCCTCATTACTGGGTTTGTGTTCTATCAGAACATTTCTAGCCAAATTTAATAATAAATGATGATCCTCATCTAAAACATATTCCGGAGGATTAAGGTGATAAAAAAATCTTGCCTCATTTATCTTTTTATAAATTGTTACAAGACTTTTATCATATCCTGAAGCAACTTCGTATTGTTTAACAATTTCTGCATCTTCGGGAATAAGAGAAGACATTCTTGTGAATGTAAAGTTTGGCATAATATCTGCTCTAAATAATTCATTGTAAATATCTCTGCCAGATTTTTGATGTTTTTCGAAAGATTCTTTTATCTTTTTTATTACTGAAAGTTCATCAAAAAGAGAAACAATTCTATCCAAATATCTTAAATAAGTTTCATTTCCTTGACCTCTATCAACTTCTGCTTTTTGTAAAAAGTATATTGATTTTATCTCTCTGTACGCAAATATCGGATCTCTCTTAAACGCCTCATTTAAAAGATAATTCATAGTAGCATAAACTCCGGAGATATCTTGCATAAAAGATAACTTCTCAGGAGAAAGTACTCTCTCTTGTTTTATTAAGAAATTATACAAACTTGCAACCTCTGACAACATCTTTACCTGTTCAAAATTATGGCTATAATTTCTTTGCTGAACAAAAACTAAACGAGAAACATTTGAATTTTCTCCAAGAATATCAATTGTTCTAGCCATAACCTCTGGATAATCAACAATTGAAGGAACAAATGGTGCGCCAAGATAATTAACATACATAACATTTTCTCCGCTCTCTCTCACAATTTCATAAGAATATATCGGCGTCCCCTCTTTAAACATCATCTCAGAAGATTAAGCATTCAAAGATATATAAAGATTATTGGGATCAAAAAAAGGATGAAGATATTTTTCTAACGGTGTTTTATCTGTTTTTCTAAAAATTTGCTATCTCGATTCCAATCTCTCCAAAAGTTTGGGTTAGGATTGGGGTTATAATAAACTCTTTGAAAATTATTTGAAATCTCTTGACCTAAACTCTGCTTATATCCGTTAGAATCAACATAAGTACATCCTTCTAAGGCAGTCAAAGCTATTCCTACAAACATACATCCAATATCTCGAAAAAATGATCTTCTTTCCATACAGATTAGATAAAAAATAACTATTTAAACTTTTGCATTGTTACTACTTATTAGGGATATATCACAAAACCCTGATGGGTTTTTATACCCCTACCTTTAAGTGGGGGTTTGTTCGTTGGTTTTGAGATTCCCAAAAAAATCCACATCATTTATGATGTGATCGTTTGTTGGTTTGAGTAGATTTTTTTAAGGATTAACCAAACAAAGAGATAATTCTCAATAAAATTTCTGAAAGACGAGTATTTGAAGACCCCAAAATCCAGGAGATTAAAATACTAGTTAAGTTAGTATCCTCTTTTATAGGATAGCATGCGCCATCAAAACAAGAATAATCATTTGGACAACCAATTTGTTCATAACTTACGATTCCTCCTGCACAAACTAATTCATTAACAGTTGTACGATTAAAACAGCTTTCACTCATACCCAAATTTGGTATAGAATAGAGGTAATAATCAAAAATATTATTACTATGATTAAACATCAAACAAAACTCTCTTTCACCAAAAGGAAGAGGGGTTATCTCGTTTCTATGATCCAAAACAATATAATCATTATTAATATTCTCTTCAGAAAGAACATAAGATAAAATGGTATTGAGATAAGCTATTGTTAATTCTCCTTCTGTTAAGAATCCATCATGGTTTGTATCTACCTGACTAATCCTTGCTTGGGATTCTTCTCGTTCATTATCTCCAGAAAAATTAGAATATAGTGTTTGAGGATAAGAATAAATAACAGAATAATTAAATGTACTCCAGTTATTAACAAGATAATACTCATAAGGCTGATAATCTAAAAATGAATCTTGATATACTTCTATATAAGAATAATGTTTAGCTAAACCAAAAGTATCTCCAAGATAAGTTGATGGAATTTCAATTAAAACGAAATTCTTGCCATCATCTTTAAATGAATTGCTAACCCCTACATTAAAGTAATCTAAAAATTCTCTAAGAGAGCTATTTGTAACAAGATAATCTAATTCTTCCTGGCTTCTGTTAATGATTAGATAATAAGATTGTGGATTTAATTTCATATTTCTAAAAAAGTCTCCAATTGTAAGCGTAGATTCCACAAAGGTATCTTCAGATTGTTCTTCAGCTAAAGAAAAATCAGAGAGAATAAAAATTGATAATAGAAATAAACTACTCGTTATCAAGATCATTCTTTTTTCTTTGTTTTTTATATTAACTAATTTCATTTTAATAGTCTCCATCAGGTACACACGTTGTTCCGGATTCACATATTGGCGGAGTAGAATTTGTTAATAATACTTTTCCAGCCTTAACCTTAACCCAGTTTACGATTGGGGGACCAACAGCAGGAAGAACGTAATTCTGTCCAACTCCTTGAACAATGCTTAATAATTGTAACGTACCAAAAACAGCCTGATAAGCTGAAAAAGCTGCATCTGCCTTTTTTGTCCAAAATTTTATCCATCCTGGAACAAGATGATTTTGAACCTCACATTGTCCTTCGGGATTACACCAATAAACTCCTTCGACAATGGGAGTACTACTTGTACTTGCTGAAATAAATTTTGAGATATCTGCATTATTTAATTTAGCAACATTGCAGTCTAATCCACTCACTTTTCTCTTCCAAGTTTTTGATATGGTCACTCCAAAATTATTAAAGGGAAATTTGATCCCAGTAATAACAGGTAACTTTGAATTAAGAGAGGGGTCACATTCTCCGCAATAACCTTGTCCCACTAATGAAGGAGATGGCCCGCTAGGCAGAATAGAAACACTTGGGGGAACCTCAAAACATACACGATTATATCTTGGTTCTCCTTTTAACCCAATCACATGATCAAAATCTTTGTAATTAAGTAAAAACTTAACAGCCCCAATTCCATAACCCAATCCAACAACTTCGGACATTGAACTTATTTCACTAATAGCATCCATAACTAAAGTATTTTGTTTCTCGGAAGGAATGCATGGAGAACACTCATCATTTTCTGTAAAACCATTAAAAATTTGTTTTTTAACTCCATATCCTCTTCCAGAACAATAATCTGGATCAATAGAATTAACAATAATTCTTGTAGAATTGCTTTTGTTAATTTCTGCTTGTGGATGACCATAAAGAATCTTCCCAATAAAAGGAAAAACAAACATAGTTGGACCAGAATAAGGAATTTCTCCTGTAACAGAATCCCAAAAAAGTGTTCTCCAAGTAGAAAAATCCGGATTTGCAGTTATTATATTTTTTGCGCAACATTTTTGTGCGGTCAGACCTGATCCTGTAGTAAATGTATCCCCCGTAGACTCATCTATCTCCTTGTTTCCGGTTATTGTTTTCGGGCAACATCCCTGAACACGATCATCAAATATTTTTCCACCACAACATTTTGTTGCATCTAGTATTTCTGTAAGAGCAGAACTACTATTACAATAAAGATAACCTCCACAAAAGTTTGCAAGGACAAAATTCTTCTCATTTTTTAATTGACCACCAATACAAAATTTACACGCGGTTTCTGAATATATATCACTATCTGGAGGATTACTCACTCTTGGATCTGCATCATTTGCAATCCAATCAGGTTTATCAGAAGAACATACCTTACATAAATATTTTTCAGCATCTGGAGCAGAAGGTAGTGTAGCGCTATTAAACCTTGAATCAGTTGAATCAGATACAAGCACTAGTCCTCCAATAGATGCATCAAACTTACAATAAGAACAATTCCCCCCATCATTTTGAGGATCTTCATTTGCATTACTTAACTCTGCCTGTTCTCCAGATGGTTTTCCATATTGATAACCAGAACCCTTCCAACTACATTTCTTGCAATCAACTTTTCTTTCTTTACTAAACTCTCCGGGAATTGTAAAAAGAGAACGAGAACTTGCTGGAGTATTGTAATCATAACAACAAGGATTTTGATATTCTCCGGTTATTGGGCTAATCATACATTCACAATCCATTGGATCAGGCAACGGGTCTTTTACATTTCTAGAATCAGTAGTAAGCTTGCCATTGTTATTATAATACAAACCAGCTGCAGCAGGATCAGTTAGAGGATCTAAGCTTGGTCCAATAGAGATACTAGGAGTACACCAAATACAATCATCGTCTCCCATTTTATTATTTTCAATAAACTCTAAAGACTGGGTGGTATCATTACAAAAATAACAATTCTTGTAACTCTCTGGATTTTGAGATGCATCAAATTCTTTATCTCCGGACATATTACACTTCCAACAAACCTCACTAACAGAAGACGGACTTGGATAATAAAGAGTTCCTGGAAAAACAAGGGGGTTGGTATCATCGCAATCAAATGGTCCACCAGTATACCAACCATCTACCCTCTGAATCGGATCAGAAATATTATTATCATGAGATAAATCTTCAAAAAAGCAAACATCTTCATAATTATCTTTATCCGGAGAACCGTCTGCATCTTCATCCCAATAATATCTATCTAGTTGTTTGCAAGTACCAGAACAACACTGACAAACATCACTTCCACTACCATCAGTACAAATATTAAATATGTTTCCAAGACCATCAATAGAATCAGAAATTAAATTTGAACAATCAGAAGTATCACAAGTTTGCTCCTGACAATCACTTCCAGAAAAAGTATCAGAATCCCAAATTTGAGGAGTTAAAATAGATGATAAGGGATCCATGCCAAAATAAATAAAACTATTAGTATTACAATTATTATCAAATCCGTCATCGCATACTTCCGTTAAAGTGGGATTAATTAAATTATTATTATCATTACAATCCTCTTCAGGAGAAGGAGAACTTTTATAATAAGAAGTTGTACTTGTTCCCAAACATTTTCCAACAGGTCCACTCAATGTAGAACCATCTTTATCAAAATCAGGATATACATTGTCATACCAAGTATTTTGACAATAAGCACAATCTTTAAGCGCAATATCTTCTTCAGTACAAGAAACACTACTCAAAATAGTTGGGCATCCAGAACTAGAATCGTCAACATTATCATTGCAATCATCACCTACTTTTGTGGTAGTCTTTGTCCAATTAGGCAAAACATCTCCAACACAAATATCTTCCCCATCTCCAAAAGTGTATCCATCTCGATCACTGTCATCATAAAATTTTATTGTTTTATACTTACAAATCGCACAAGAAGATGTTTCTAATGTACAACTTAGTGAACTAGTTGGACAAATTACAGGATCTCCGCTTGAATCATCGTCACAATCTTGCTCTGTTGCAGAAGATCCACAGGAAGTAACCGCAGAAAAGAAATCTCCATTTCCTCCAACAGTTGAGATAGAACCATCTTCATCACAATCCATTAATACTGGAAAAGGAGTCATCCATTTACAAATAGGCGGATCAACATTAAAGTAACCGCAAGTCCAACCAATATAAGTCCAAGTTCTGTATGATCCAGATAACTCGCTTTGATGATTTGGACAATAAGGTATGTGAGCGTCAGTCATAAGATATGGGCCCCTACAAGTATCTGCCTCTCCACAATTACAATTTGTTCCTCCAAGTTCAAAGGGGTTACTACTTGTACTAATCGGACTTTGAGCTATCCCTTCTTTTTCAAACCAAGTAAGTGGATTCCACCAAATAGAACTAACAAAACCAAGTGAAAAAATAATTAAAATTAAAAAAAATATCAACCTTCTTTTCATAGGACAATTAAACAATTGTAATATATAAACATTATCTAAAAATTATTAATTATTAATTTTTAAACAATCTATCTGCATCTCTTGATTTCATTCCTTCTTCAAGAAAAATTTGTTTTATAACTGGATCAAGATAACCTTGAGATCTTAATTTTTTTAACTTATTCAAAGAACTTAATTTTTTTTGGGATATATAAAATCTAAATCCAAAGAATATAATAACAACCAACACAATTGCTAAAACAAAAATCAAAATTATTTTTGTTATCTCACTAGAATCTACCTCTTCATTTGTTTCAGTATCTGGCAATTCTCCATAAACGATACTACAATTTCTTACTTCTTGAGCAGGCCTATTTTGATTAGTTCCGCAATTATTTAAGTCAGTACATATTGAAGTTTCAAGATTATTTATACAATCAGACCAACTACATCCCCAATTTGGAACACACAAGGCAGGCCGAGGACTAGATCCTCCGCCACCGCCTCCACTACTTGGAGGAGGTTCAGGATTGCAAGCAGATGCGTCATAAATACATCTTTCTCCAGAGCAAGAATCAATTGTACAAGCAGTGTTATCATTACAATCGCTGTTTAAACTACATTGTGCACAACCTGAAAAGTCATAAATACAATGATTTAACATACATGAATCTAAAGTACAGGATCTGCTATCATCACACTCTCCAGAGGTAGAACAAGCGATATATCCGCTAAAAAAAGAACCATAAGAATAACTTCCAAAAGTTGTTGGCCAATCCGTTCTCCCCGGAGTCGACGAAGCAGAACTCAATTGAAAGCCACTTGTTCTTGCACTAATTGGAGATTGGCTAAATGGAACAGATAAATTCCAAACAATTAAATGTCTTTCATCACCAAATACAATATCCAACTTACCATCTTCGTCTAAATCAGTCAAAACAGGAGTAGAAAATTTAACTCTTCCAGAAGAATCAGAGCTAGCTAATTGAGGTAAATTTTTTGGCCATCCTGCAACAAAACTTCCATTTAACTCAAATGCATAAAGCTTATTTCCTGTAGAATTAATAAAATAATTCATTTGAGGATAATAGTATTCGTCTATTGAAAATAATATCTCTTGAATGCCGTCTCCATCTATATCTCCAATTACTGCCGGAGAAGGTAAAAATCTTATTCCGGTTCCATAACCGTTATTATACAAAGATAAATTCCTATTGGGTATAAATGAAAAGTCATTAAACTTGCCCGCTCCTTTTTTATTAAGTATTGTCGCACCAGTATCAACCAGACAATAATTTCTAAATCCTAAAGTAATATTAAATGCACACAAACTTGTTCCAACAACAACCATCTCTAATTCTGGATCACTATCTAAATTAGCTAAAGAAATGCCTGTAGAAATTCCTTCCTTGGATAAATCACCATAATCTTGAGGAGATAACGGCCAATCTGAAACTGGATTTCCATTTGAAGAATAAGCATAAACATAACCTTGATTACAAACATAATTTGGATCAGCTCCACCACCAACAAAGAATCCATTTCCGGTTCCAAAAGTTAACTCAATATTTCCATCCATATTTATATCTGCCAATGTCGGATAAATACTTCCTGCACATAAAGGAACACTAATCGGCCAATTATTAAAAATTGACCCATTAGAATGAATTGCAAAAATCTTTCTTAAATACGAGCTGATAACAATAATATCTTCATTTCCATCCCCATCAAAATCCCCAACAGCCGGATTTTGCATCCAAGCAGAACTACTTCCTTCCAAAAGAGTTACAGGCCAACCGGGT
>Ga0247841_10006317_pt1 | contig 18410 bp, 15 predicted proteins | sample LaCruzMarch2015__2_FD_192410 | JGI IMG/M metagenome (GOLD analysis project Ga0247841, IMG submission 192410) | Freshwater microbial communities from meromictic Lake La Cruz, Castile-La Mancha, Spain - LaCruzMarch2015_18m | ecosystem: Environmental > Aquatic > Freshwater > Lake | place: Spain... | reverse complement strand
CCTTGCCTTTTAAATTAGTAGGGGGTTCTAAAACCAATACCGAAATCATATCTTTCTCCCGGCTGAATTTCCGTTTGCCTTCCCATTCGTTATAGGCGAATAACTGGTATTTATGTTCGCCAAATGTCACTTTGGTTAATTGGACAGTTCGATCCGTCTTAGTCAATCTTTGAATCTCGATCTTTCCCGGCATCTCATACAAAATAAAACCATGACAAAAGCCATCATACTCCCAGGTTAAGTTTACAGTCTGACCTTTGGCAGATTCAAGGTGAAACTCTTTCACAGTTTTAGGTTCTACTATCGGTGCTTCCGCGCTCAAGACAGGTGTTTCCATTTCACCTTTGTCGTTAAAAGCAGAGACTTTGTACCAATATATTATCCCAGCTTCTATCTTTCCATCAGCAAAAAAAGATGTATTCTTTGGAAGTTCCACTAACAATTCAAAAGGACCTTCTTTCTCCAGAGCACGGTAAACCCGATAACCTTTCTCGTCGGAGGCGTTATCTTTCCATTTGAGTCCGATTTCGTCATCGTCTGTCAGATCGATTTCAAAATAAGTAGGAATAGAGGGATAGGTGCTTAGTGTAATTAAATAATCCAATAGATCGGAATAAAATTCTTTGAAAGTTTTATACTTGTCCCTTGATTTTTCATACATTTTGAATTGTTCCAATAGGAACGGAATATAAACAAATCCATATTTCATGTCTGCTTGCATCTCTTTTTCGGCTTCGTCGGGACTCTTGTTAAATTCAGAAATTCTCGCTGTAAAAGTTCTGATTAAGTGTTCGTTGAGAGTAATTGTCCATTCTCCATAACGCATCTGATTCATTTCTTTGGATATGGGATTGTACAATTTACTGCAAGCACTCACTTTGGAGCTATAAAGATCGGTAAGAGGATTTACAAATGAATGGCTAAATTCATGGAAAATCAATCCCTCAAAATACTTTTTTTCCCCGAAATTGGGAAGATCTCCAGTCATTCCACAAGGTCCAATAATACTGAAAATGTCTTGCGTATTATCTTCTCGATCGATGTGAGGACCAAAACCTCCGCATTGAATAAAGGAAGCCAGAATGACATTGTAGCTATGCTGTTTAATCCCGTAATAATCTTCCAATTGTTTTAAATATTGTTCTGGTTTGAGTTCTTTTTTTGTTTGTTCTTCAATGGATTGGTAAAAAGCTTTGTGCTTCTCTGCAAATTTAATAAAATTGGAATTCGTGGCAAAGGATTTCATGGCAGCAATAAATTCATTTACTACGCTCTGTCCTCCTGCCCTTTCGATTACAGAAGCAGGATAGGGGATCACAATTTTAAGCTCAGGGACCTGGGATAGATATAAAGGAATGACAATGGCAGTATCCCGAGGTGTCGTATTTTTCATAAAACCCATGATTTTTGCAATAGAAGGTTGCCCCTTGTAGGGATTAAAATAATCCAGTACTTCCTTCCGATACGCAAAATCATAAGGTCTGGTAGTATAGGTGTAACCACCAAGCATTTGCATAATTGTGATTAGTTCAACGCCATAATGAACCTGCACATTGATTTCTCGCCCAGCGGATTTTACTGGAGCAACATTAGTGAAATTTAAAACCTGGGCAGAAAGAAGCAAAGAAAAAATTAGAAAAATTGAAAATATTCTTGTTATACGTCGTTTCACTTTTTCCCCCTCTATTACAAAAGGTTGACTGATATTTCAAATATGGTAATTTTTAAATTTGGTTCACTATGAAATCAATTATAGGGCTGCTTCGATGGCTTCCTTTAAGTTATCAACGGAGTGAAGGGTTGGGGAGTCTAATAGTTTTTTGTCTATCATATTCCTACCGGTGATGATCGGAGAAAAGTTGCGCCGAAGAGCTTCCACGATTCTTTTTTCCGCATTGGGTACCGGTCGGATTTCACCAGAGAGTCCCAATTCCCCAAAAACTACAGAACCTTCTTTTAGTGGTACTTCTTTTAAGGCAGAGGCCAGAGATAATGCTACAGCTAGGTCAGAGGCTGGTTCAGCAATTTTGACACCACCGGTAACATTCACAAATACATCCAGATTTGAAAATTTTATATTTACCCTTTTTTCCAGAATAGCCATCAGCATGATGACACGGTTAAAATCAAAACCAGTGACCACACGTCTTGGTATGGGGAGGAACGACGGAGTACAAAGCGCCTGTACTTCCAGGAATAAAGGTCGGACACCTTCCAGGGAGGGAAATATCAAAGTTCCCGGCACATTGAGCTCTTTTTCAAAAATAAACAGCTCTGAGGGATCCTGTACGGGAAGCAAACCTTTCTCCCCCATCGAAAAAACCCCAATTTCACTGGTTTCACCGAAACGGTTTTTTTGACCACGCAATAATCTCACCACACCTGTTTTTTCTCCTTCCAGGTAGAGGACAACATCCACCAGGTGCTCCAAAAATTTAGGTCCTGCAATCTGCCCGTCTTTTGTCACATGACCTACAATCCAGATCGTAATATTGTTTCGTTTAGCCAAATTGACAAGAAAATTCGTAGATTCACGTACTTGCGATACACTGCCAGCCGTACCTTCGGATTTGGCGCAATAGACAGTTTGGATGGAGTCGATGATCAACATATCGGGATTTTCCCGCTCCACTACACCATTAATCTGGTCCAAGTCCGTCTCAAAGGCTAGAAGAAGGTTGTCGGTTTTGATTTGCAGACGGTTGGCGCGAAGACTCAATTGTGTGGGAGATTCTTCACCAGAAGCATATAGTACTTTCTTGTTTTGCCTGCAGATTTCAGCGGCTGTTTCCAATAGGAGGGTCGATTTTCCGATCCCTGGCTCCCCACCGATCAGGATTACGCTTCCTGGCACAATACCCCCGCCCAGGACTCGATCCATTTCACTGATTCCGGTTATGATTCGATTTTTCTCGCTCGTATCCAATTCACTCAGTTTAAATACCTTTACAGGGTCGCGGGGAAGAGCTTTTTGGGAGGACTGGCTTTCCATTTCAAATGAATTCCAGCTCCCACACTCCGGACATTTTCCCAATGATTTGGGGGACGTATATCCACACTGCTGGCATCGAAAGAAAGCAATTGGTTTAGGCATAAAACTCCTTAAAAACCTTTATTTAAACTTTATCACTAAAAATAAGGCTAAAATGAAGCAATAGATCCCGAACCAATATAGTTTTGATTGTTTTAGTATGAGCTTAAGCAGGTAAAGGGCAAAGAAACCAACAACCATCGCTACCATAAAACCAGTCATATATAAACCGATACCGCTTTCCATTGTCATATCGGGTAGTTTTAAGAGAAACGCACCCAGAATGGCAGGTATGGCAATTAAAAATGAGAATCGGAAGGCATCGGATTTTTTCATTCCGACAATTAAGGCAGCCACTAATGTGAATCCAGATCGGGAGAATCCGGGTACTAACGCAAAAGCCTGGAAAATCCCAATGATAAGGGCATCCACCCATGTCAGGGTAAATAAGGTTTTGCCTTTGTCTTTTATAAATAATGTTGCAAATAAAAGGATAGCGGTTCCAAAATAAGCATACCCAACCATTTTTGGGCTGGTAAATAATCCTTCGATCGAATCTTTCAAAAGAATGCCGACAAGAGCAGCAGGGATAACGGCAACGATTAATTTAAGAACCAACAGCCAATATTCCTTTTTCCTTTTAAAAAGCCCTTCCAAAATCTGTGCAATATCTTTCCAGAGAAAAAGTACCACTGCGACTAACGTTCCCAGGTGTAACAGTACATCAAAAAAAACACTGGGTTGAACCATGCCCATAAGAGCAGGAATAAAAACAAGATGTCCAGAACTGCTGATCGGCAAAAATTCCATAATACCCTGTACAATTGCTAAAATAAATACCTGCATCAAATTCATGTTTTGCTCCTTAAATAAGACTCTAAATCATTAAAATCAGATGATTTGTCCAGGTCGACAGCTATTTCCCCATGTGGAAATAGAACCGCTTTTGCATCTAGACCGGTTACCCGCAGTAAAGCTTTTTCAAGCTCTGGAAGGGATAGGTTTTTAAAAATGAGCATTTTTAATATATTGCCGATTCCAAAGCTAAAGGCTAACTGGATCACACTTTTCCTATTTTTAGTAAATTTATCGATCAAAGGGTCCAGCTTCGGAAATGCTTTCCGATTCAGAGCCATCGCATTGCCTACTTTTGCGAGTCCTTCCTTGATTTTTCCGTATGTACGTTTTGAACCAGGAAAGGCAGAGTCAACATCTGGCTTCGTAACAACAAAAACAAGAATATCCTGCTTTGGAAAAGTTTCAATCGATTGATACAAATCGTCCAGCGTTTCTTGCTGGATGGCAGGAGTGTCTCCTGTCAAAATTATCACATAATCAGCTTCAGAACTTTTGATGCCAATCCGGACATTGTCGGATAACTTGTTTGTTTCTGGTGTTAGTACGAATTGGGTAACTTTCTTGTCGAATCCAGAATCCACGAGGGCTTGGGTGCCTAAGAGAATGGTCCCATGGGGTTTGGGAAAGGCATTCAGAGTATCCAGAATATAACTGATCATAGGCTTCCCCAGAATTGGAATCAAACATTTGTTGGCAACCGGTGGCTCTCCTGTGTACCATTCTGGTGCAGGACCGCCAGCTAAAATGAGAAAATCGATTGTGAAAGGATCCAAAATGCTCATGGTAGGAACCCCGGCATGGAGCCATCTTCGGTATCTATCCCATATCCCATGCTTTTGGGTGCTTTCTCCTGGTTATATATCCAGGTTGAGTTTTCTTTCTTAGTCTCAAGAGGAATCGTTGGTTTGCCTTCTTTATCCAAAACCATATAGGAATCCTTGCCCCCATGATCAAAAAAGAGACCGAGGCAAAATTCAGAATCCCGCCACGATCCAAATAATCCCGTACTGTAATTTGCTTTCCCCAAATTGATTGCCCCTTTGGATCGAAGCTGGTATTTATCGTCTCCGCCATAATCTACAAAAAAACCCATCCCATTGTCATTTCCACCGCCAAGAGCCAAATTTGGAGAGGTGTATGTGTCGTTACCTGCTTTATCGATTAAAAATCCGAGGGAAAGATCATGCCCAGCTCCCTGGGCCATATTCATTAATGCGTTGTAATCGTCATCGCCTTCGTCATCAAACAAAGCACCAATCCCAAAATGAGCTGCTGCTCCCTGGACATACCATACTGCTTTGTATTTGTCGTTGCCTTTAGCATCATACAAAAAACCTGTACCAGCCCAGTAGCCAGTACCTTGCCCAAAAACTCCGCAAGAATAACTATCATTTCCGTTAAAATCCAAAAGAATTCCTAAACCACCGGATAAGCTATTTCCCTCTGCCAGATCGGCTCTCCTGCCAAATCCAGCTCCCTGGCAAAAGCTGGTATTATGATCGGTACTTTGGGGATTGTCTCCCGCTACATCCGTGTCATTGGCAATGTATATATCATCTCCCGTGCCATCCACTAAGCAACCAAACCCCCGTAAATAACCAAATCCCTGACCGTAGGTATACATTTCGTATTTGTCGGTCCCTTCCCTGTCTTTTAAGTAGGCGATTCCAAACATTGAGGATCCTTGTGAAAGATATTTGGAAGAATAAATGTCGTTGCCAGCTCTATCATCTAGAATCCCGATGCCAAAGGCACTGAAACCCTGCGCATAACTTTTGGCTGTGTAGGTATCATCCCCGGATAAATCAACTAAAGCGCCAAAACCAAAAATGCCAGCCCCTTGAGAATAAATCGAGTCATCCAATGTTTCATATCCGTCATTCCCGGAACAGTCGATACAAATTGATACCGGATTGTACCAGCTTCCTGTAGCCCCGGCTCCATTACGGTATATATCATCCCCACCAGAATCTAAAGACAGTAGAATCTCTTTTTCTGTATAAGTATCCTGGCCCGATCCACGAAGAAGGATACGTCCCATTGGGGTATTCCAATCAAATTTTAGATCAGAGGGTAAGGATATTTTTTTTATCTCTTCGATCGAATTATTGATCGCTTTCCCCAGAAGTAATCCTCCAAAAAAGAGCTCTCCATAATTCATTTTGGAGCTTATATTGTAGGTCAATGTATCAAAAAGCTCATCGGTTAAAATCGCGGTAGGATTTCGGAATGCTTTGACAAGATCGATTTCTGGTATGCCCTGAAACGCATTGTCCCTGTATCCTTTAAACTCAATTGAGGCATACAAAATCATGGCTAGCTGTTTTTGAAGATCCAATGGGACAGCCTCACACTGCTTTTTCAACATCTGGAAACTGCCTCCCTGGATTGGCTTTCCGGTAATGGCATAGATTTCAGAAATGGCATACAGGAGAGGTGCAGACTCAATGATCCGATATGAAAAATCAGGTTCGTATTCTGGATAACTAGCCACCAAATATCCCAATCGGTAGGAAGCGTACCATATTTGATCTCGATAGCTTTGGTGATCGCGAATATAGGTTGCGATTGATTTTAAAAAGATTGGAGTACCCATAGGATTCTTCAGTTGATTATTAAAAAAGGGCAGTCGGTAGGGATCCTTGCCATATGTCCGGTCCAATCCATTGTCCGTAAAACGCAGGTCCGGTTTTTGAATCCCCAGCTCCTGCAAGGCAATGGATAACAAATCTTTCTCTTCCCCAAAGACAGCCCTTTTATACACAGGACTAAGCCCTATAAAAATAAACAAGCACACTATCACAACAAAACGAAGAGATTTTCCCATCCGTCCCTCCTTGTTCGTATTGGCTTTTATCTTATTTTACTCTTTTTTTGTTTTACTTGAATTTTTGCTTCTAATCCAAGCAATGTTTCCAGTATCTGGAGCGCTGCTTGTTTATCCAACGTTTGATTCTCGTTTCCACATTTTGGTGATTGAATACAAGCCGGACATCCATTTTCAGACTGACACTTGCACTCATGAATAATCTGGTAAGTTGCTTTTAGGAGATCAGGGAATAACTCATACCCTTTTTCCGTAAGTCCAATTCCCCCCTCGAAACCATCATAGATAAAAATGGTAGCAGACCCGGTTTCCGGGTAATATGGAGTGGAAAATCCGCCGATATCCCATCGGTCGCACATCACATAAAACGGCATGATACCAATCATGGCATGCTCGATACCGTGTATCCCACCCATAAAGTCTTCCTCGCTATGCTCATGGATAAATGCATCCCTCAGAGGATCAGGGATTTCAAACCAAAAGGAGATCGTTTCGAATTGGATAGCCGGCAGAGTTAGGGGAATTTGCCCTAAGTTTTGGCCGTTTCTCTTTACCTGATAAGCATAATACTTCTCCTCAGTGTGCACTTCGCCCAGGTGTACAGGCAATTTTCGGTATGTTTTATGACTATGCCGTGCCAGGATCCCTACGCTGACATCCTTCATAATCTCCGTGTAATAATCAGATTCTTCCCGCTGGGCATAAATGGCATTTCTTTCCAAATCCATTTTCTCGACCCGATATGAATCTCCCCTGTGCAAAAAAATAGCCCCCGGATGAGCTTCCCGGTAGGCTTGACCGCGATCCAGCGTTTCCAAAACTTTGCCGTCCACAACAATCCGAAACGAATCCGAAGAAATACTATTCAGTTTTACTGCATCCACAGCCCGGCCTGTTCCTACATACACCCACCCAGAAGGTGTTTCCTGGATCACTTTTTCGTCTCCCAGAATCTCCAAGTATTCGGTCATATCGGAACCAAAATATTCCTGATCCTCTAAGGAGCGGAGGGGTATTTCCGAACAAGCACAAAGCAAGTGGCCAGATAAAATGTAAGGGTTGACTAAATCAATAATCGCGTGTTCATGTTCTTTTCCAAAGAATTCTTCCGGATGATTCATCAGATATTGGTCCAAGGGATTCTGGAATGCGATAAGAAAGGCCAGGGATGGTAGTAAACCTCTTCCCGATCTACCTGCTTGTTGCCAGGTTGAAATCATCGTACCAGGAAAACCGGTAAGAATTACGGAATCCAGTGATCCGATATCGATGCCTACCTCAAGGGCATTTGTGGTGACAACCCCCATTAATGCACCATTTTTTAAATCATTTTCTATTTTCCGGCGATCTTCAGCCAGATAACCAGCGCGATAAGGAGAGACTTTGGTTGCTAAGAGTGAGCCTCTTCTTTCAAATTCTTCTTTTGTACGGTACGAAATCAGTTCGGCTGTTTTTCGCGATCCCGTAAAACAAAGGGTTTGAAGATCCGCTTCCAGGCAATATTGGAATATTTTTCTTGACTCATCTGAGGTAGAATCAATCCCTGTGCCATCATAAAACGGGTTCATAAAAAAGAAGTGCTTTTGTCCTTTTGGGGAGCCATCCTCTTTGATTAGCGTAAAAGGCAGGCCAGTCAGCTTTTCAGAGAATTCTACTGCATTGGCCAGCGTCGCACTGGACAAAATGAACAGGGGATTCGATCCATAATACCGACAAATTCGACGAAATCTTCTGACAAGAAGAGCCACGTTGGATCCAAAAACACCACGATACGAATGGGCTTCATCAAGCACAACAAAGGACAAATGGCTATAAAACCGAGCCCATTTATAATGCCAGGGAAGGATTTGGTGAAGCTCATAGGGATTGGTGAGAATTGCCCTGGATTTATCACGGATGACCGACCGGATGCCCTGGGGGGTATCCCCATCATAAATCTGGGGAAATAGTGGTATTCTTGTCTCCTGCTCCAGTTCTTTAACCGTCTTGAGCTGATCATTTGCCAGAGCCTTCGTGGGGAACATAAAGAGGGCAGTTGCCTGCTGGTTTTTCCCCAGGGATTCCAGGATCGGTAGTAAATACGCCAGGGTCTTTCCTGAAGCTGTCGGGGTAGTAAGAATGACATTTTCTTGCTTGCGGATCGCTTCGATGGTCTGAGCCTGATGGGCAAAAAGATGGATATCTTTCCGGACAAGGTAGCTTTCAATTGGTTCATACAGGGCAGTAGGTAGCTCTTCATATTTGGCATACCGTTCCGGTAAAATTTCTAAATGGCTTATCCTAGGCTTAAACCAGGGATTGTAAGAAAAAGATTCGACAAAATCGGTAACTTTCAACCTAAGTCCATTCTTGAATCAGGTGAAAATAAATTCGGGCAAGTGTGATGATATCTTGCCGATTGTGATGAATAATGGGTACGATTGGTCCGATATTTCCACTTCGTAGATACTCTTCATAAAACTCCGGCACCAAAGCACCAGGCACATCATCCTGCCGACCGATCCCCAGGATTTGTTTTTCGATGGTCTGCAATTTGCAGTTGGGAAGATTTCCCTTCCATTGCCTCCGGGAGAAAAGCAAAATGTCATAATCCGGATGAGTAATTCTTCTATTGAATCCATAATAACAAAGCCTTTCCTGGATATAAGGTATATCAAACGAATCCCCGTTAAAAGAAAAAAGAGTTGCCTGATCTGAAAGGTCGTTCATAAATCCTTCCAAAACAGCTTTTTCTTCTGGAATACTCCTCACAAAATACTGGTGAACATGAATCTCCCGTTCTTTGATATGCGCGGTACCTATGAGGATTAGAGGCCTACAAGAGAGGCCCAGGGTTTCGATATCGATAAAATTGTATTCGGATAAAGGGTGACAACCGGATAAATGAAGCACATTGGGATGCGACCGGGACAATCTGGATTGAAGATATGACAAGATTTCTATATGAGTGCCTTGTTCAAGCAAGGAAAGAACAGAAGATGCCTCCTCGCTGTAGGTGGAGTGCTGAACTAAATCAAACAGGGTCTTGTATCCTTCTGAAATTAATCGATTTTCTGTTATCGGTCCGATCCCATATACCAATTTTAAGTTTTCCATAATGTATTTTTTGGTTTGTTTCTCTCCTGGATCCTGATAGTCAAATGATTCATAATAATCCATGCTGTAATACTTTCCGAATTGATTTTTTAGAGATTCTCCCGGAAATACGTCTGCAAGATGTTTTCCTACAAAATCGTGGATCAATTTTTTCTTGAGAGCTCTGGCTTCATCCCAATCCCATTGGGGTATATATTTCTGCCATGGTTCCACCAGAGGCTTTTGTTCCGAAGTAACGACATATTCCTTAGACTTATCAACAAAATGTCGCCAGCGCTCTCCAATGGAATGAAGTTTTTTGTTTCTATCCATTACTCAGAATCTTTTGTAACTCTTTTGTAAACAAAGTAAGAAAGAACAATCGTATAAACTGTGGCAATGATTATGGATCCGAATAAAATCCAAATGTAAAAATCAGCGAAGAAGAAACCAAGAAAAGAAATTATGGCAATCACTTTAAAAGCAATGCCTCCTTTTTGATGTGTTTCGTCCCAGACTTTTTCATTGGAAAGCGTCCAAGGAGTACGAATACCAATGAAATAATTCAATTTGGCTTTTCCGATGAGAATCCCCATGCTGTAAAACAATACTGACATGGCTGGAGCCAGGGCTTGGTTGAAAGACACTTTCATCCCCAGGTTCCAGAGAATGGTAAGGAGGTGAAGATAGAACATGAAAAGGAAAAACAGGATCAAGAAAGTTTCATAGGTTGATTTGAATTCTTCAATATTTTTTTTCTTTGGGTCCAACTTTGGAATCCAGACTAAGAAAGCATAGATGGCAAATGAAAAAATTGGCATAAAAAACAAGCCAAACGTTTTTCCAGAAAACCCATTCGCTTCACCTTTCATCCCCCAATGAGTTGTTATGCTAGCCGGTAACTGTGGATAAACCAGGAAACTAAGGACTAGCATCAACAAAAGCATCAAAACAACAATTCTTTGGTTGCGATTCATAGTTTCCCCCGTTTCACGTTACCGATTCGGGTACCGATATCCCAATATTCTCCGCCAGACATCCAATAAACAAACGGTTTGATTTTTTCTAGATCGATTTGCTTTGATTCAGTAACAGCTTCTGAATCCACGAACACTTCTTCAACCCGCCCAAACAGAATAATCCTATCCTCATATTCAATGCTTTGGACCGTTTTGCACAGTACATTCATTGGACACTCCTTTATCAAAGGGGTTTGTGGATATAATTCTCCATAGAAAGGAGTGTAAGCCACATCGATAAATTTATCATGGGTTAGCCCTGAAACTATCCCGCAGTGGTTAAGTTTGTCTACATCACGACTACAAGGTACATTTAGACCAAAGGAACCAGATTTCTGGATCAGGGAGAGAGAAAATCTTGTTTTTAAAAACGATACCATAAGGGAGGGAGGATTTAGGCTGATCATACTAGCCCAGGCTATGGCGATGATATCGAGCTTGTTCTCATTCTGGCAGGTTACCAATACAGCTGGCATTGGAAAATTAACCTTGGAAGACCCGATTTGAATTTTCATACACCACCCCTTTCGTATCTTTTCTAATATTATATATAATTGTTTTTGTACCGGGAACCTTTTTTGTAAAGGGGTGGTTCGTGAAAAAAATATGGATCAGTATTCTGCTGTGTATCTTTTTTACTTTTTCTTCTATGACCCTAACCCGATCCATTGAGCCAGAAAATAAGCCATGGCTAGGCAATTGGGATATTTTGTGGGATTTAACGCAGATGAGCATGATGGATAAGGTTTTGTTTGAAGAGGATGAAGGGATCCTTTCGGGAAAAACACAATGGGGTTCTGGATTTATGATTGGTTATGTTACCGGTCAGTTTTTTAAAGGCACCTGGGCTCGAGAGCCATCTTTTGATTTTCCGGATCATGGCGACCTGGAACTCACCATTTCAGGGAATGGTAACCAATTTGCTGGACGGTGGCGCATTGGGACAGAAGAAGATGAACTAATCGGTAAACCAGTAGGCGAATGGGCTCAAATCTCAGGAACAAAATCTGGAAAAAACCTTATGGATCCGCCTCCAGCAAAGCCAAAAAAAGGCTTCATCGTGATTGTTTTGCAAATCAATAATTCTTTGATGCGAGTCGATGAGAGAGTGGTAGAAATTGATCCAGGCAGAAAAACAACACCACTGATCCTAAATGGTTCGACTTTATGCCCCATTCGAGCCATTGTAGAAGCATTAGGCGGATCAATAGCATGGAATGGAACGGAACAAAAAATCACGATCACATTAAAGAACTTAAAACTGGAACTATGGATAAATAAAAAAACAGCCAAAGCCAATGGTAAATCAAAAACGCTCAATGTACCCCCCCAAATCATAAATGGTAGGACTATGGTCCCTGTCCGGTTTGTGTCAGAAGAATTGGGGGGTAATGTTCTTTGGGATCCATCTAGCCGAATTATTACAATTGAATACCCTTTGACTGGCAAAAAGCCGGGTGATGATCCTAAGCCGCCCGACGATCAACCAAAATGTTCGATCCGTTTTTCCATAGTGGAGAGTGTCCACCTAAGCAATAGAGATGAAGAAGAGAGGACAAAGAAGGAACGATGGCGGTTTATATTGGAAGCGGTGGTTCAAAATGCTCCAGACAATGTTGTTTTGGCTTATGAATGGAAATATGGGGATAATGGCTCCTGGGGAGATCGCTCCAAAGATACCAAAGTGACTGCCTTGCTCTCGTTTACATTTACTACAAGCCCCTTCGAACAGCCTGAACAGCCTGTAGCGGTTCGTATCTGGGACTGGACCAATGGCAAGGTGTTGGCAACCTATGAAAGTACCGTCGCCCGACCGATTAAAATTAAGTAGAAATATAAATTTCGAATAGCTCAGAAGGATAGGGATTAAAAAGGGTTTGTTTGCTTAGGTAAGGTATATTGAACCGGATGATCCAGGATTTTAATAGCTGTAAAAGAGTAATATAGGGAAGTTTCCCCGCTCGATACGAGTCGATGGATTGAAGGAAGAATTCACGTTCTTTTGTGCTGAGATGGTCGGAAAAATATCCGAAAGCATGCTGAAGAACGTCTACCCTTGGTCCAATGCGAGGTGGTTTGCCTAAAGCCTTTAACAAATGTGTTTCTATTTTTTGCACCTGCTCTGTATATTCTTTCAGGTTTAGTTTGCCCAATATCTTGCCGATTTCCCTCATCTCGTTTGGATGGTAGCTCATCAGCAAAAGTTTATTCCTCGATTGGAACTCGAGCATCATCTTTATCGAACTATAATGCTTTGTTTCGTTCCAGTCAGTTATCAAGAATAATTTTTGTAAAAAATGCTCCCTTAGACTTTCATTCCGAAGCCTTCCCTCTTCCTCGATGGGATAACCTGGAAAAGCCTTCAGTACAGCCCCTCCAAAAATACCAATCCCTTTTCCCTGCACGGTACCAATTCCACAAGAGGGAGAACGACCCTTCAAAATAAATCCATCCACTTTGGTCAGGGAAGAAAGAAGCTTTCTTGAAAATTCCAACATCGGTTCGGTGAAATCTAGCTCCGTTTTTGGTTGAACCAGATGAATTTCACCATCCACTTCTTCCAAACGGATGGGATTTCGGGGAACACCTAAACCTATCTCCAATTCAGGGCAAACCGGAATAAAGTTGACATAAGGGATTAGCTGTGTCACAAAATCCGACTGTATCATTAATCCGTTGTACCGACAATGATCAAAACCCAGGCACTTGCTGACAACGATGGTAGGAATCATGATCTACCCGTTATTGGTTTCTTCAGGATATACTTGCCAACGGTAAATAAAGCCAGATTGCTGGTAGCATGGATTACGATCACTAGAATCAGGCACCTTCCAAGGAATATATAAGCAAAAGCAAGGATAAATCCACCAAAGGTGTCAAAAAGAACTGTACGGAACGAGGCACCAAAAAACAAGGTGTGTTGAATACCAAACAAAAAGCTTGAGGCAACAACACCAATAAGAGGGTTTCCAAAAAACCGATCGAAAAAAACGAGAAGAAATCCTCTATAGAAAAATTCTTCCGTTGGACTATTGATGAAGACAAGATACAGGCTAAACCAGAAATCCCGTATCGGTTTCCTATGATGGGGCTTTTTTGAGGTATCTCGAAAGAAAAGACAAGCAATAAATGTGATAACAGCAAGCACAATCGTCATAAGCCATTGCAGATTGGTTGGTTGATTCAGCCCAAAATCTTTCAGGGTAAAACCTAAAAACTTCATCGCTAAAATTGGGATTAAGATGTACAGAACAATTCGAAATGAAAAATCTCGTATAATCCAGTTCCAGGTAATTCTCTTTTCCCCATGAATCCAGTCTCTCGACATTAGTCCTCCTTGCCATTTTCCAAAGGCATTTATGGTAAAAGCTCCCTTGTCAGCTCTGCAATGCGAGGAATAAAGGAAGCAAAAGTAGGATAAATCTCTCTCCTGTGCTGGAATTCCTGACTAATTAATGTGATGATGGACTGCATCAATGCATTTTTTTCCAGACTCTGGGCTGTTAATATGGATAGAACTGATTGTGTGATCAATTCATACACAACCTCGCGTTTACCCCGGGTTTTAAAAATTGCCTCTAATGGCTGCAACAATGTCCAATTTAAATCAACAGCAGGTTTAATAAAGCCATACGCAAATTCAAAAATCACCCGGTTGTAAAGAGTTTCTTCATTTAAAAGAGGACAGCCAATTATAACAGCTAAGCCTTGGTTCGGTAGAAATACATTATAATTTCCAGGTTTTAAAGGAGAAGGATAAATATGATAAGATTTACGATATTCACCAAAAAATAGCTCAATCACATCACATAGTGGAGCCTGTGAAATCTGCAATTCCACTCTGTCTAGGATTTGGTTGAGAGCAGATTGGTTCTTTTCCAGAAAAAAAATAAACTTTGTTTCCTCCACCCAGCCTCTAAGGAGCTGAATCCACTCCAAATGCTTTTGATTTTGAATGACAGGTTGAGAAAAAAGATAGGGAACTTGCGAATGGTAAAGGAGAAGGCGGATCGTTGTTTCCGGCGTGAGACCATTTTGTTTCAATGTTTTATAGAAACCGACAGCCGGATGCTCTTTGTATTTCTCAAAATGGGAGATCATCCTTTGTTGATATTCACGTTCAATTGGATTCGAAACGGTTTTAAAAACCTTATCAGAGGTAATTGGATCGGCAAAATACTCAATCACGCCAATCAGCTCTATTCTTGGATCGATTAACAGTTCATACGACATATACTTATTATAACTGAATCCAAGAATATTCGATAAAATGGGTTGTCTATTTTACTGTTTCCCAATTGATTAGATACGAAACAAAGAACATTGTATGTCGATTCGGACGGATATTCTCACGAAACGAAATATGATTACATTTTAGTTTTTGGTTTTGCAGGCGCTTTCCTCTTTGCTGTTGTTTTAGGTTTTGCGATCTTTTTCTCTAGGTCCACTAGCTTCTTTTTTAATTCCTCATGTTCTTCTTTGGTTACAAACCCAAGTTCTTTAATCGATTTTGCGAATTTTCCAGAGGCTTGATCCTGGATATCTTCCATTTTGTCTTTGCTTTTTTCTGCAAAATCCTTGACCATTTTCTTTGCTTCTTCTGCAGTGATTTTTCCTCTTTTCACCATATCTTCAGCAAACTCTGATACTTTTTCTTCTGTAATATTCCACAAACCCAAGAAAAACAATTTACTTTTTTCAAAAAATTCCATTGCTTTTACCCTCCCCTATAATTTTCAAAACACCTGTCTACACATAACGTGCATTCATTACTATTCTAATGAATTATTTGTTACTTGCTAGAAATTTTGTTGTATTGACCGTATTTCATTATCCGTCTACACTAGGGTAATTCTTGGAGGAAAAGTGAAGGAGTTTATATGGAAATTAGAAAAATTCATCTCAGTGAAGTAGAAGAATATTGTAAGCTTCAATATAGAGCTTATCCAAGTATGCGTCTGGGATCAAAAGCGGACTTTGATTCCTTTATCGAAAGAGTAAAAAAATCTTTTGATACCAATGAATTTAGTCTTTATGGTAGTTTCGAAAAAGAGGGTATGGTTGGCTCCATGACCTTATACAATTTCCAAATCAATTATCTGGGAGAATGGCTGCCAATAGAGGGGATTGGAAGTGTAGCGGTCGATCTGCTTCATAAACGCGAACATGTTTGTCAAAAAATGCTAGCTTGGGCAGAACAAAACATGATACAACAAAAGATCCCTCTTGCTTTTCTCTTTCCATTTCGACCAGATTTTTATGTCCCGATGGGTTACGGATACGGCCCTATGTTGTATCAGTATGCCATGGATCCAGCATTTCTTCCTCATACCGGGGATAAATCCAAGCTTTGCTTTTTGACCCAGGAACATATCCCTTTGATTCGAGATTTTGAAAATCGTATGGATTCAAGCTCTCATGGTTACTTCAAAAAACAGGATCGTGAACTATCTAATTTCTTTGATAGGATCAGTTTTCAAAAAGTTGGTTTTATTAGAGATAACCATCTTGAGGGATGGATGGTTTTTAATACTCAGCTACCTGACCCAAAGAATTTTCTTCGTAGCCACTTATACATCTATGAGTGGTGGAATGAAACATCAGAAGCCAGAATGGCTTTTCTATCCTTCCTTTATTCTCAGAAGGACCAATATGAACAGATTGTTTATAACACGGTAGATCCTAGCTTGATGCATGTAGTAAAAGATCCCCGCTCTGATAAGCAAAAAATGATAGCTCCTTTTATCAGTCATCCCGTTGGACAAGCATCCACCAGTATTTTTTATTCAGTGATTGATCACGGGGAGATTTTTAAAAAATTAGTCATCTACAAAGGAAAAGATGGGTGTGAACCATTTGATTGGGAGATTCACAAGACTTTTCCAGTAAATCACACCCAAAAAGTGTCCTGGCCTTTTAAAACAAAAATGAATCAGAAAAAACCGATGATCTCCACTTCACAATCTGTAGCATCCTCCATTCTGATGGGTTCTTTGCATCTTGAAGAAGCAGTAAGGTGGAATATTGCTTCTGTAACTCCCGAAAAAAGCATAAAAGAGATGGATGAATATTTGCGTTTACCGGTTCCCTATGGTAATCCGGATTGCTGATTAAGGAGATATAACCATGACAAAGTGGGAATATTGGGTAACTATGGTTGAGAAAAATGAATTACAAAAAACTTTAACAGAAGCTGGTAGTGCAAAATTCATTTCACTAAGACAAAAGTTTGGTCGTTTTAGCGCCTTTTCGGTTCTACTGGTTTGTTGAGATTGATATCTTTTGCCCCATACTGTTCCAATCAACCTTGGCACCGAAAGCTTCCGCAATAAATCTCACCGGGACCAAGGTGCGGTTGTTTCGAATAAATGGGGCTACATCTAACATTACAATTCTCGATTTAGTATTGCTCGAATGAATGGGTTCAATTTGAGCGATCGGTTTATTAATCCATAAATTAATCGTATTGGATCCAAAAACAACTTCAATACCATGGTTGGATGGATCGTAATACACGATGGCATTGAAAGATTCGGCAATAAATCGCAAGGGAACTACAGAAGTGCCGTCGATAAGGAGAGGAACTGTATCTAAAAAAACAAGCTCATTATCTACCATAGCCACACGATACCCAATCCAAAGCTCAATCATAATTTTTGCCTGATCAAAGGATGAGCCAGGCTTCAGGTTTGAGCTGAATTTGGAAACAAATATATCAGCCTCTCCACTTTGACTATTCCAATAAGCACCGATAGTAACTGGGTAATCAGCTCCATATGATTCGCCACATATCACTGCATTTCCATTCTCATCCAAAGCAATGCTATTCGCCATATCATCCCAAAGACTCCCTATATAAGTGCCAAACTGGAGAGAGTAGCCATTTGTATTTATTTTCAACAAAAAAGCGTCTTCCCCTCCTTTGATTTTCGTTTGATATGCATTCGTTGTGACTGGAAAATCGATACTGTTGGTTGAACCACATATTGTTGCAGTGCCAGTTTGATCAACAGAGATAGCAGAGGCTGTGTCTTCTCCAGAGCCCCCAAAATAACTTGAAAAAAGGATCATGGAACCGGATGGATTTACTTTGGTCACAAACGCATCATTCCTACCTTTGTTTATTGTTTGGATGGTGTTGGCAGTTTTCGGAAAATCAATACTGCTGGTTGTGCCGGTAACATACGCATTCCCCGAAGAGTCCAGGGAGATGCCATAGGAATAATCATAATCCGATCCACCTAAATAGGTACTATACAAAAGAGACGAACCACTTGCGTTTAATTTTACAATAAAACTATTGCCAAGTCCTTTTAGTGAGACTTGATAAGCCCCATTAGTAACAGGGAAGTCAATGCTTCCCGTAGAGCCCGTGATGTATGCATTGCCCGATTCATCCACAGCAATCCCTCGCGAATAATCAAAGTTTGTGCCACCCAATAATGCCGAATAAATTAGTGATGATCCGGATGGATTTACTTTTGTCACAAACGCATCATTCCTACCTTTGTTTATTGTTTGGATGGTGTTGGCAGTTTTCGGAAAATCAATACTGCTGGTTGTGCCGGTAACATACGCATTCCCCGAAGAGTCCAGGGAG
>Ga0247841_10006316_pt1 | contig 18411 bp, 12 predicted proteins | sample LaCruzMarch2015__2_FD_192410 | JGI IMG/M metagenome (GOLD analysis project Ga0247841, IMG submission 192410) | Freshwater microbial communities from meromictic Lake La Cruz, Castile-La Mancha, Spain - LaCruzMarch2015_18m | ecosystem: Environmental > Aquatic > Freshwater > Lake | place: Spain... | reverse complement strand
GGAAGACGGCTGAGGTGCATGCATCATTGAAATCCTGCAGAGACCCGGGCGAGACCGAAAGACCGATGAATCATTTGGCCAACAGGCCATTTTATACGGTAAATTTTTTTTGTATTTTGTTTGGCTGTATGGTGATGCATGCATATTTTTGCCACATGACACCATATGCCGTAAGTGAACAACAGCCCCCACTTATGAAACGCGAAGCGTGCCTGACATGCACGCCGGGTATTGCAGGGAAGTGGTGGCACATAGCCGATTTTCCCGCACCTAAAGGATAAGTAAAAACACGAAGTGCGGGATAAGTGGTGGAAATGGGGGTAAAGACGAAGTGTGGGTTTTGGGATATCGTTTTGGTGCGGGAAAGCGGTAGTTCGCGGTGAAAACAGAAAAATATAAAGTGCTAAAAATTAACGATTATTACACCACTCAGCAGACGAACGAATGAATACCACAACAGGATTTGCACTTATACTTGTGGTTACCTACTCAATTTGAACCATTTTTCACGATTTGATCCGAGCCGCATTTCGCACAACATTTTTTTTTCGTTACCATTTTACTTGTTATTGGGTGCAAAGTACAAAATCACACACTTGGATACACTACCAAATTTTAATTATATGAATCTAATTGCAAACTCAGGTATTCAGTATTATACTGTTCCTTTGGAAATTAACTTGAATGACAACTTCAAGATGTATTTTCATGAATGGTTTGAGGTAGAAGATGAACAACTAAAATTGGAAATCGCTCACAATTTTTCGGATGACCAAATTTGGGTGAAAAAGCGTGATTTATCATTGCTTGGCTATATAGTTGATGGTAAAGTAGGCAGAGTGGAAAACGAAAAGTTTATTCCTTACAAATGGAAAGAGATTAAGGACGACTTTTATTCAGAAGGAAATAAAACGATTATGGTAATGGAAAGCGAAGACGGAGAGTCAGATTGCTTTCCAATGTCATTAAATAAGTGTCGTTTTGAAAAGTTTGAAAATGTATGGTTACCAGTCCCTTTTTTCAAAATAAATGAAAATGGTAAATCTGATTTTGGCCCAACAAATTGGTGTCGTTTTAAATTAATCCCTGAAAGTACAGTTGGTAATACAAAAAAGTACAATATTTTATTGGCTTTCGACACCCGTACGGTTTACGAGAGAGAAACTTTTGAAAATGAGGATCTAAATGAAGAACCTGTATTTGCAAGTGAATACGACAAATCAAAAGATTTTGCCCTGTGTAACAATGAATTTTCCTTGGTTGATTTTTGCTCCAAATTGCACAACTGTGAATGGGTTGATGAATATGTATTGAGACTATTCCACCCAACTGTAAAAAATATTGATGAGTTAAAAATCAAAAAGCCAAAGCTAAGTTACCTTGCACAATATATATACTTGATAGGGTATATTCAGCAATTAAATGTGGTACCTAAAATAACTTTATTTTCTGATAAAAATGAGGCTTTCGGTAGCGTTGATTTGGTTGTGGATATGGGGAACTCGCGTACTTGTGCTATTTTGTTTGACGAAAGCGATTTTACAAAAGTAGAGCCACTAGCTTTGCAAAACTTTTCAAATCCAGTCCTTAACGGTAAGATTAACCGACAAATTGATTCTTTCGACATGCGTTTGGCTTTTCGTGAAGCCGATTTTGGTGGTAGCTTAATTAAAGGTAGTGCTCAATTCGTTTTTCCAAGTATGGTGCGTTTGGGAAAAGAAGCAAACGAACTTATACATAAGTCTGTAAGTCTGAATTCGGGAGCTGAAAAAATTACAACTTTTTCAAGCCCAAAACGCTACCTGTGGGACAGTAAACCTCAACAAAAGGAATGGCAATTTGTAATCCTACCGGGCGAACAAAGCAAGTCGATTTGGATTAAAGGTGTTTCAGAGCAGTTAAATGCAGATGGATCCTTGAACACAGACGGAACCGGAGGCACGGTTCAGTTTTACTCTCGCAAGGCATTGATGACCTTTGGTTTTCTGGAAATTTTGGCACAAGCCAAAATGCAAATCAACGGTTATGACTTTCGCCATAAGTGGGGAAATGAAAACACCCCTCGCAGAATAGGTCGAATTATCATCACCTGTCCCACAGCTATGTCTCGCGAAGAACAAATTACTTTGCGAAAATGCGCGGAAGATGCTGCTATCATTTTAGACCGTTTTTATGCAGGAACTTATTACAAAGAAATTGATAAAATTCAAGCCCGTGAGGAAGTAAGAGTAATTCCCGCTGTAAAGAATCTGTCCAATAAGGAAGAACGGATGGAATGGATATATGATGAAGCAACTTCTGCACAATTTGCGTATCTATTTGCAGAAGTAACAAAGCGCTATCAAAACAAATATAAAGAATATTTTACTTTCTATGGCAAGGTGCGGAAAGATTTAGAGGGTTACAACCAAAAATCACTTACCATAGGATCTGTTGACATCGGTGCTGGTACAACGGATGTTATGATTGCTGCTTACAAATACGGTGATACAGAACAATGCGTTTTGACTCCTGTACCACTGTTTTGGGAAAGTTTTTACATTGCTGGAGATGATTTAATAAAAGATTTGATTCGTAAACTTGTAATTGAAGGGCAATATGCGGCCATTCAAAAAAAGTTGGAAATTTCTGGGAAAGGTGATTTGTCAAAACTAATTATAGACTTCTTTGGCAAGAATAACGCACGACAATCGGTAACTGACCGTCAAATACGTAATGATTTCAATTTGCAAATATCAGTACCTATCGTATCTCATTTCCTTCAATTATTGAACGAAAACAAAGTTGAAAAAGCAAGTTTGACGTTCAATGATATTTTTGATATAAACCGACCTTCAGATCGAATTTTGGATCATTTCCAAAAACATTTTGACTTTTCATTTGAAACATTGCAATTGGACTATGATAAACAAATTATTTCAAAAATAGTAGAAACTACATTCGATACTTTAATAAGTAAAATTTCTACTGTACTTTCGTATTATGGTTGTGATATAGTATTGCTGTCTGGACGCCCAACATCACTTAAACCTTTGTCAGATTTATTCCTTAAATATTATGCTGTTTCTCCCAATCGGTTAATAACCTTAAATAATTACAGAGTTGGTACCTGGTACCCTTTCCAAAATGGTAAAGGATATTTCAATGATTCCAAGTCAATAGTTGCAGTTGGTGCGATGATTGGTAATTTTGCTTCAGAAAGAGGTAGTTTGGAAGGTTTTTCGTTGGATTTGGGTGAGTTAAAGAAAAAGATGTTATCTACAACGGAATATTTTGCCTCAAACGAAAACGAAAAACCATTTATTGCTCCAGAGATAAATAATACTACGATTGCAGTATCACAGTTGCCATTAAGAATTTGGACACGTCAGTTGAATTCTCCATCTTATCCTACTCGTCCGTTCTATATACTTGATTTTAACGAAGATAAAATCGAACAACGTATAAAAAACAAACTGGCATTAGAAGAGCATAATCAAAGACAGATTAACGACGCAACTGAGAATGAGATTGAACGGCTTCGAAAGTTAAGTCCTTTTAAATTCAATATTGTCAGAGAAAACTATCAACAGGACAAGGAAACTTTAAGAATTGAAACAGTTGAAGACTGCAATCATGAAGATTTGCCTTTAGAATATTTTTCGCTGCAAGTACAAAGTATGATCGAAAGTGATGGTTATTGGCTTGACACTGGCGAATTTACAAATTTAAGTATTAACCACCAATAAAAGCAAAAGCAATGGATCAAAAGATCAATATCCAACTTAATATAATTGACAAATCCATTAATTGGGTTAAAGAAACTAAATCGATGGGCGGTCAAAAAGGTGAAATTGCGTACCGCAATTTCGTAAATTTCCGGCGTAAATTGAACAAAAAAAAGTTAACTTTAGAAGGTAATCCCGCAGCAGCAATTTATGGAGCAAGTCAGATGGGGAAATCCTATCTTGTTGGTAGTTTGCTGTCTGAAAGTGGTAAGCCGTTTACCGTTATTGATGGCGAAAACAATAATTATGATTTTATCAATGAAATTAATCCAATCGGGAAAAAAACAGAAGCAACTAGTCTGGTGACGCGGTTTTCTACCAACTATGAATGGATAAATCCTGCATTTTCGGTAAAAGCCAAACTGCTTTCCCCGGCTGATTTAGTGCTCGTACTGTGCGATAGTTATTACAATGATGTGAAAGTAAAAATTGATATTGCATGGAAAAGCGATACAATTAACGAAAAAATCTCAGAATATTGCGATAAATATGAAAAAAAACTACCGCAACAAACGTTAATTGGAGAGGATGATGTTTTAGACATATATGACTATTTTCATTCAAATTTTTCAATCAAGGCAACTAATATAATACATTCTACTTTCTTTAATAGAATCCCTTCATTGATTGCAAGAACACAACCAAACGAATGGAGTGAAATTTTTGGACTGCTTTGGAATGGAAATGAAAAAATCACCAAATTGTTTTCAGAATTGCTCGAGCAATATGAAAAACTAGAATTTTCTGATGTCGTATATTTGCCAATAGATGCCGCTTTGCGTGATAACGGAACGCTTTTAGATGTTGCTCGCTTGCATGAAATATATGGAGCAGATACCGGTTCTGAACGTAATTATAAATCAGATACTTCTATTTTGGTAGTTAAAAATGGGTCAGAAAAGACTATCAATAATTTTTCAAAATCTTATTTATGTGCTTTAACGGCAGAATTAATTTTCCGCTTACCTGCCGAATTGGAGATAAGTAAGCCTTTTTTGAAAAACACCGATTTGCTTGATTTTCCAGGTGCGCGAAACAGGTTGGGGATTCACGAAGAAGAAATTATTGATAAAGAGATTCCAAAGATGCTTTTGCGTGGCAAAGTTGCTTATCTATTTAACAAATATTCTTATTCTGAAAAAATAAACATCCTATTATTCTGCCAAAATAGCGAAAAGTCAGAAGTTCAAAATATTCTTCCTGAATTGTTAAATAATTGGATTGGCGATATGATTGGAAAAACCGCAGAAGAACGTAATATTTTTATAGAAAAATCTAAGGTTCCGCCTCTTTTTGTAATTTCTACAATGTTAAATATTGATTTACAATTCGATTTTAATAACGATAGAATAGATAACATTGATTACAGAATCAGTCGCTGGAAACGTCGTTTTATAACAGTTTTTAATGAAGTATTTGGTTCAAAAAAATGGTTAACTGATTGGACTTTAAGTAAGAATAATTTTCAAAACATCTTCCTGTTACGCGATTATTTCTATTCATCAGATACAGAAAGTAAAATATTCAGAGGTTACAATGAAAGCAAGAAAGAACAGGAAGAAATTACCCCTGAAATTTATCCTGATTTTAGGAATGATTTACGCAAATCTTTTATTGAGTACGATTTTGTAAAACGGCATTTTGAAAACCCAGCCGAATCCTGGGATAGAGCCTCAAGTTTAAATCAGGATGGAACGCAATTGATTATTGAAAAATTAACCATTGCAGCTAACAATATAAATGATGCCATAGCAGAAAAAAGCGTTAATGAACTCAACAACATTACACAGAATATTCTCGACGAATTGAAAAAATATTTTCATGACTCGGATTCAAGTGCAAGGCTAGCAAAAGAAATATCGAAAGCGGGAAGTATTCAGGCTAATTTAGATATTGCCTTTGGACAAAATCCCTATTTTTTTGGGATTATGATGAGCGAGTTGATGCTCCCGCAAAGTGCAGTTTATAATCTGTTTCTCCTGAAGATTCGTGATATTGAACGCAAAGATAAAGTTGATATGGACAAATACAGTGCAATACGCATGAATGTATCTCAACTAAGCCCTAATGATAATTTTGATATAAATTTAGAGCGTTTGCGAGTACATTATGAAAAGCAAACCAAAGAGGATTGTCAAGCATATTTTGAATCCGAGGATATTGATTTGAATGAACTGTTTTATGGCAATAATGAGCGCGTAAAAAATTTCTCGTTAGTATTAGCTGAAGCATTAGAAACTTATTGGTTTGAGGAATACATGGTTGTTAATAAGCGAAATCTATCTAAAGTGTTTTCCGAAAATAGTTTGCATGATATTTTAGCGATGTTACGCGCTTTGTTTAAAAAATTACAAATTTCTAAAATTATTGATGAGAGTATTAGGAGACAGGTTGTTGGTGGACGTAATATTGAGGATATTTACGAAATGATTGCCGATATTAGTACAGAAATTGTTAATAAGTTTATAAACACGGTTGGTTTGGAATATTATTCCGAGTCCGATTTTAATGATCTAAAAAAGGTAAGTGAACAAACTTCAGGCTTATTTTGGGAACATAAGCAATTAACGTTTGAAAATAATAACCTTGCTGAAGCAGCAGATCTAATTACCAAAATGGGTAATTTGCCCGAGTTACTCAATCAGAACCCGCTTCCGGTTGAGTCCATCAAAAGTTTGCCCAACTATCGAAATTACAAACTATGGTATGATTTATTGAAAGCAGGGTTTGTTACGGCGATCGGCGTGCCAGAATTCAATCCTAAGGACAACGAAAAACTCAAAGTAATTATCGATGAGTGTAAAACCATAAAATACTAACCGTCATGCCAAAAGTTAAAGGGAAAGAACAACTTTGCAGTTGCGAAAAATATACAACCTATTTTAAATCCATTCAGGGTTTGGGTGGATATACTTTGTTTGACCGTTACGATGCAATTGAAAATGTTGTAAATACAAGGATTGACGAAAAATATCGTCATTTTTTGGCACAGCCAATAATTGAAGGAGATTCGATAATTTGGTTTTCAAAGCCATTTAACGAAACACCGCAACGCCTTTCAGAGTTAAAGGAAGATGAATATACAAAATATGAGCAAATAAAAAATGATACGCTAAGTCATTTCAATAGCACCATCCAAACACTAAAGCAAGAAGGCAAAACGAGCGAAGCAGAATTTCTACAAAATGCAATCAAATTTATAAATGACGATTTTGTTTTCTGCTTTGATGGTATAACTGTGCTGGGCATTTGGGGCATGCAATTGCGCGATAACGTAAGATTGTCAATTGGTATTGCCGTAAAAATTCAATATGCCGAAAAGAAGAAACCGCAACCCAACCCAGAAACACCTATTGATGAAGGCATCTCAACAGATTCTGAAAAACCACCAGAAAAACCTGCAAGTGATAACCAACCAGATGATCCCAAAGAGCCACCTGTAAATCCTTTTAAAGTTCGTTTTAACGAAGGGGATAATGGAGAACTTAATGGATCGCCAGAATTATCAAAACGCTTTAATGATATCATTGACGAAAATGAAGTCCCCGAAGTTAAGGCGAGAGAAGGATACGAATTTATTGGTTGGGATAAAAATCCAAACAATCACAGTGTTGATAATGACATAGAATTTACAGCAAAATATCGTATAATCCCACCCGCCGTTACTATTCCACCATCGCTACCATGGTATCAAAGGCTATGGAATTGGTTGCATGGATTGTTTATGGGTAGGAACTGTCTGAAATGGTTGTTGTGGTTGCTTTTGTTGGTATTGCTTTTATTGTTGTTTTGTTGGCTCTTTCGCAGTTGTAATAGCGCTTCAACACAAATTCCTTATCCAATAGGCGATAAGCCATGGATAAATGACGACCCCAATGTTGGCAAAGGAGGTATTTATAATCCGGGCGATCCCTACAAACCCGCTCCGACACCACCCGAATATAAGGACGTGTTGCCACCATATCAAGGCGTTTTGCCGCCAATCGATTCCTCAAGGATAATTCGTGAACCTGGAAATCCAACAATCATCGATAATCGCTTAAATATTTTGATGGAAAATGAAAGCAAATCCATCATGGACTTGGCAAAGGATTTTAAAGCAAAATATCCTGAAGAAAAATACAAAGTAGTATATTACGATGATGTTGTAAAACGTATGCAAATCGAAGTACCCAAGGAAGAAAGAGCGACACTGAAACACGAAATTCCGTTAAAACTCTCGCCCGAATACGAACTCTTTGTATTCGATGAAGCATTGTTTGAATCTAATTATACCCCTAACGATCCCGCTTTTAGTGACCCAAACAAATCCTGGTATTTGCAGACAATAAAAGCACCCCAAGGGTGGGACATAACTCGGGGCTCACGCAAACTTACTGTCGCCATTGTAGATAATAGTTTCAGTTTGAACCACCCCGAACTTAGCAGCAAAGTAGTAATGCCTTATAATGTTTGGGGGCATTCAAACGATGTGTTCGCCCAGCAAGTTGATCATGGAACGCATGTTGCAGGCACTGCTTTGGCCATTATCGACAATGGAAAGGGAATTTGCGGCATCGCGCCTGAATGTGCTTTCATGCCAGTTCAGGTTGCAAACCAACAAGGCTTAATGACTACGACCTCTGTTTTGGATGGTGTTCTGTATGCACTTTATCAAGGCGCTGATGTAATAAATGTTTCATTAGGCATGGAATTTAACGGAACCATACCTGAACAAGAGCAACGCAATCTACAGGACAACCGCTTTAAAGAGGAGGAACGATTGTGGAATGAAGTCATGAAAATTTCTGCCAAACATAAAGCAATCATCGTCGTTGCTGCAGGCAACAACAATATGCTTGCAGGGATTAATCCGATAAATCGTCCGAAAAATTTTGTGATCGTGTCGGCGGTTGATAAAAAAAATCAACCGTATCAAAAAACTGGTTTTAGCAACTATGGTGATTACTCAACCATTTCTGCTCCAGGGGTTGACATTTACAGTTCTGTTGAAAACAATGATTATGCTGCAATGGACGGTACAAGTATGGCTTCCCCGATTGTTGCGGGCTCTATTGCCTTGATGAAAAGTTTGAATGAAGACCTTAGTCCAGAACAAATTATTTGTATTTTACAAAGTACAGGCATTCCTTCAAATGGAAAAATTGGCAACATGATACAGTTGGATAAAGCATTGCAAAAAGTTCAGTCGGGCGATTTTAAAGACTGTGGCACTCGCCCGGAAACACCTTCCACTGGCGAAGTACAGCTGCTTTTGAGTTGGAACAATTACAATGACTTGGATTTAGCCTGTATTGACCCTGAAGGAAACGCAGTATGGTATAAAAACAAGCGCGTGCCAAGTGGCGGATTCCTTGAAATTGATATGAACGTTGATCCAAACGATAGCAATACTCCTATTGAAAATATATATTGGCAGCAAGGCGGTGCACCTAACGGGACTTACGAAGTTTATCTTTGGTTTTATAAACAACACGAGCCTGCTATTGAAGAAACACCTTACACAATCACCGTAAAACACGGTATAAAAAATGAAGTGTTTAATGGGAAAATAAAAAAAGATGACGGACGTGTACAGATATGTACTTTCACATTGGGTAACACAAATAGTCCTCGAAATCCAGATAATCCTAACAATCCTCCGGTCTCAAACAACAGAAGGGATGATTTATTGAAAGAGCGTGAGCGCTTACAAAGGCAACTAAATGAGGTTGAACGTCAACTACACTGAAAATCACCTATAAAACGTCAAAAGCAAAAATTTAAAATTTCTTAACGATAAAAAAATGTTTCAGTTTGGAAAAAATCCGTACTTTGAGCTGTATAACTCTCGTGAAAAATCTTAAATAAAAATGAACCAATCTAAATTTTCATTAGCAGATTTGCTTACTGTATTGGGAGCCATTATTTTTGGTTTCTTTTGCTACCTAAGTTTTAATTTTATTTCATTAGGTGAAACGACCTTAAGTGTGGTATGGGCTAGTGCGCTTGCCCTTATATTGGGTGGACTTGCATTGATAGCAAAACTTTTGAAAAAAACCAGCCGAAATTTCAAATCTTGCATTATTTGGGAATGGGTTATATTGTTTTTGTTTGTATGCATGGCTTTTATTGCTACACTTCCTTTTTCCCACAATTTTGCTGTTTATGAAAAAAAATCAGATATACAGCAAAAGGTTGTAAAGAATATTACCCAAGCACAAGGCCTTTTTACGGACTATGAAAAGTATGCAAGTAACCGTCTTACAATTTACAAAAGCCGCTTAAATAGTGTAGTGGCATCCAAAAATATCAATCCAAAAGAATACAAAGATTATGGCTTCGTGGATAGAACTGATGATATCACGCAGATTAAAAATAAAATATTTTCTTTGAAAGCCCAACTTTATCCTTCCAATTACCAAGATATAAAGATAGTTGATTCTACCTGGCTTTCCTCATCAAAATCTACCATTGAAAATTGGAAACCGATCGGTATCGTAACCGTGATCAATGAGTTGGATAATAACCTCACTGATTGGAAAAATCAACTAAAACAATTTTCTTCATTCAGGGCAGAAGGAGAAGTTGCAGACGATTTTGATTTCTCGATAACTTTTGCTGATGTTACAAACAAATTCACGGAATTGGACAGTCCTACAATTTTTTCTTTGGCTGTTGCTCTGTTTTTATATTTCCTTATGTTGTTTTCATATTATATAACACGCCGCGATTCACGTTACCCCGGGCTTAAGGTGATTTTTGGCACTGTTAGTAAAGGGGACAATGAATGGTAATTTAATTAATGCTATAATAACTGAATATGGATAAGCAAAAAATTATTGCAAATGTCTCAAGCCTGACGGCAGAGCAAATTTTTGATGAAATTCAGCAAGGTAATGTTACACTTGCTGAATTAAAGCTAACTGGCAATTTAGATGCAGTCAAAAGGACCAAAATTGTCGACTTGCAATCGAAACTCGAAAAAGAGGATGATGATGCATGGGAACGTGCGCGTTATGGCAATGAAATGGAATTGAGTGATTACATTACAAATAACAAAAATGGAAAGTATATACAAGAAGCAAAGGATAAGATTAACTATTTAGAATCTGCTCGTCGCCAAGAGCAATCGAAAAAGCATGAAATATTGGATAACCTTGCCCAGAATCCAAATTTTTACGCTCCAGAAGAAGTTATTCGTTACTTGCAAAACGGTATAATATCCAAACAGGAATTGGCAAATCTTGGTATTCCATTAAACATAATTGAAGCTATTTATAATATTAATACACCTCAATTACAACTTGGCGAAACGCCCAATGGTATTCCTGACGGATACACGGAGGTGTATTTTTGGGGTATTCCTGGTTCCGGTAAAACTTGTGCATTAGCGGCTGTATTGAGCGCAGCCCATAGATCAGGATTCTTGAATCTTGCTGTTGGACCGGGTTATGATTATATGACGCGCCTAAAAAACATCTTTGTAGGTGATCATGCGATTTTACCACCTCCAAGCCCATTAGAGACTACTCAATATTTACCATTTACATTAAAAAAAGCAGACGAAAATCATACCCGTTCTATTTCTTTAATAGAATTAAGTGGGGAAATCTTTCAATGTTTTTATTACAAAAATGCAGGACTGAAGTTACCGAGCCAATCGCATCAAGATACTTTTGATTCATTGAATAGGTTTTTAAAGGGGGGGAACCGTAAAATTCATTTCTTTTTCATTGATTATGATAAAGGAAACAGAACAGACTCGGCTGGGTATACCCAAGGTGACTATTTAGAAGCGGCTTCTACTTTTTTCAAAAACAATGAAGTTTTTGGAAAATCTACCGATGCAATTTATGTAGTGCTTACTAAATGTGATTTGATGCCAGGCCCAAGTGAAGAGCGTTTGACAAAAGCTAGAGAACATTTAAGCAATGAAAATTTTTCTTCTTTTATGAATACTTTAAAGGATAACTGTAAAAAGCACAGCATTAATGCAGGAAGATTAACGATAGAGCCGTTTTCATTAGGTAAAGTTTACTTTCAACAAATTTGTGATTTTAATAACGCTTCAGCAATGAAAATAATTGAAATTCTACTTGGGAGAATTAGGCCAAGCAAAAAAAGCATTCTTGATTTCTTTAATAAATAAAACAATATGGAAGTCATAGTTCATGGTACAAAAGGAGGATACAAAGTTTTGTATCAAACGGAAAATGTTCCTTTTTCAATCGCCAGGGATGTTAGGCGTATTGATCGGAACGATGGTAATCCTGTGGGTCAATTTGCATACTCTATTTCGTTTGCGGAAGGAGGTTGTGTATTTACAAAATATATTATTGTGCGTGACACTGAGCGCGCTGCCATCGGAAATATTGCATTTTCAATGTATTTACACAACTCAAAAAAATTACCAGGTAAGGATGTAAAAAACCTTTTAGACGACCTTGCCGAAAAATATCGCAATGATTATATCATAGGCGGAAATCTTGGAAATAAACAGGAAGATTGGGCCTTTGTAAGAGCTCTTGTCGATGCATATAAAAAGAAAGGCAATCCAGATTCATCTGGTGATTCTGAAAATTTTATACAAGGCACGGCAGAAGCGGCTTATGTATACTTTTCTTCGGAAGAGGAATTACAAAAATATTTTGATTGGCCCGATCAAGACGCTTACCATCTGTTTAAGCAAGTTTTTTTTGTAAACGCTGACCTTCAAGACAACCCAGAAAACCCGCTGAATGCCCTAAGGCACGACCATACGAAAGACCTCACTGGCCGAATTGATTTAGATAACACAAAGTATAAACTTAAAGAGTTTCATGGTAATGGTAAAAATGGCATAACCATTCAAATTTGGGCTAATGACAAAAAGATAACTAACAATGATAATGTATATAAAAAAGATAATATAAGAATAATGTATTCTAAGAATGCCTATTTCATTCCAATTGACGAAACGGGAAAACTAACAGACGACAATATTAAGCGTTATCTGGAAGTTTCTGATAATAAAATAAAAGTAATTAACAACGTATTATTAAGTGAAAAGGAGCGTATTGTTGTTTTTCAGGTTAAAGATATGAGCAGTAATTTAATTACTGATGCCGAAATTATATGCAATAAAGCTACTTCAAATGAGAAAAAAGAAGTTGTAGATAACCAGATAAAGTTTAAAGGTGAAGAAATAAAAAATGAATGGATTGTTTATGGAAAAAAAGATGATTTAATTTCAATAAATACGACTTTTATTCCTGAACAAGTCAAAAATCAGTTAATTATACAATTAAAGAAACAAAATAATGAACCCAATATTGGTAATCAAAATAATAATGCTTCAGAATCTAATATTGAGGCAAAAGATAAAAAGAGAATAAGACGAGCAAATACAACTCTTGTCGCATTAGGGTTCACTGGGCTCTTTGTTATTGGCATTATAGCAGTATTAGTGTATTCCTCTATTTCAGGTTCTTCAAATAAAATAACGCTAGATGATATAGAAAGAATTAAGGATTATGCTAATGGGGCTGAACTTTATAAGGACAAACTTGATTCAATTAAAATAAAATATTGCCCTTCAAGGGCAGGTTCGAACGAAAAAACTGGATTGACGCGTATTTGGAACGCACTTTTTTCTTCTAGCAAAGATATGGAAAACAAAAAAGCCAGCAATACCAACAATATGGAATATTGTCAAATAATAGAAAACGCTTTAAAAATTCGCATAGCCATAAATGAGGGTAAATTGGATTCGTTGAAAAAAATACATTATTCTGATTTGCCCGATGCACTAAAGACATCCTTAGATAGCCTATCTAATACAGACATCGAATCAAAACAAAATATAGGTAGTAAGCTAAAAAGTTACAATCCTTCAAAAATGGACTTAAATCAAGTTGCTAATTTTATTAATATAGAATTAGATGCTATGAAGCATAAAAAAGAATCAGCAACTGGTTTATCTGTTAAGAAAGCCGATAATTCAAAAAACGATAATAATACTAGTAAAAGTGCAGGACATTCTACCTCAAATGGCAATTCTAATAGTCAAGCTAATAATAGCATCAATCAATCACTTATGCCTATTGATGAAGCTGCTTTTTGGGAATTAGTGAAACAAGATAATGTAAGCTATGATAGCTTTGTTCAATTATTTAAAGGAAAAACAAGTATTGCTAATAATGATTATGTAGGATTTTATAATAGATATTTGGGAGATTCCGAAAAATTTAAGAAATTTAAAGCCATAGATCTTAAAGTCAGAGAAAAAGCCAGCAATAATAAAGATTTACAAACATTAAAAAACAATTACAAATGACCATAAAAACAATAAAAATTATTTTACCCATTGCGCTATTCGCCTTAATTGGCTTTTTCGTCTGGGCATGGATGATTCCACCCATGCCAGTTCCAAACGTACCACCACCTACAAATCAATATGTTTCAAATATTGAGGGTGAGATTACTGAACTCGCAAATATGTCTGTCAATAACTTTTCTGTAAATGCATACAAGGACATCCAGTATCATATAGAAGACAACTATAAGAAGCGCTTCTTAGGTAGTAATGAAAGTGATAATAATCAATGGAAGGAGATTTTATCAAAAAACCTTTATTCTGCTTACGTTCCTAAATTTATTGAACAGTCAAAGTTTGTGCTAAATGGTTCAGCATGGAAAGTTGCAGACTTAAAATTTATCCGCACTGAAGTAGGAACGCTTAAAATTTCAGTCTATTTGCAGCAGGACAGCCCTGTCGCAAGGGAGTTCAAGGAAATCGAATCAATTCTGGAAAAGTATGATGAAATTTCAGACTTTATTACGAATTGCAATAACTTTTTTTTCGGATATTATGGTATAAACGACCGATTTCCTGATGTAAGCGACAAAATTCAAAAATCGCGTACTTACCTCAAAAACAATCTGGAGAATCCCTATGTTAATAACTGTGCTCGCTTAAAAGAGGGATTGCGAGAAGTGCCTAAAAAATTATTTGAAGAACATATAAACTATTTGCAAGATAAAATTCGGCAAAACTCGGGTAGTTTTCGTAATTACAGCACACACAAAGAATATTCCGAAGCAATTTATACGCCTTTGCGAAATCATATTGATGCTTTGGATAATGATATTTATGGAGTTGGGGAAAATACTTTTAGCAACAGTTCCAGAAATTTGGAAAACTTGTTGAGTGCTGACAATCGTAATGCAATTGATTATTTCCGTTCATTAAACAATCAATAAAAGAAGGTAAATATGAAACAATTCTTCATTTTTGTATTTCTTGTTTGTATCAGCCATGAAGCATATACGCAGGATTTAATAAAGGAACTACAAAGGTTGACTTTAGTGAATGATAGCTTGCAAAAAGCGTTTAAACTCGAAAAGGGCACTTTAGAACAAAAAATAAAAATATCCAATGACAGCATAACTCAGTTGATCGCTGTGCATAAAACTGAAACACTGAGCCTGAATGCCATGATTCGTGATCTGAAAAGTGATACTGCAAATTTAAATAAGTTAATAAAAAAGTTAGACAAGAAAAAAATTGAAAAAATAGAACAGCAACTGTATCAGAAAGCTGACTCTTTATTGAGGTTAAAGAATCTGTTATTAGACAAAGAAAACCACATAATAACAATCAAGCAGGAAAGTGAAAAACAGATATTTGCAATCAAGCAAGAAGGAGAAAACAGGGTAATTGCAATCAAGCAAGAAGGTGAAAAAAAAGAGCAGCAAAAATATATCGCTGGACAACAAAGTGTATTCCATCAGATTGCAATTAAATATCAATCAATGTCTTTTAATGACTTGGTTAATATTTCTTCGAAAGCTTCTGTAGAACGTGATTTGCCTTTAGTTGGAGATAATGATGCCGCAAAACAAAAATTACAAAATTTGCAAAAGTATTTTGTTGCACAAAGTATGCTTGAACACAAGTATGATGCTCAAAATATGCAAAATGCGCTAAACCATCTGAACAGCATTACCGAGAAATCAGAATTATTAGATAAATTAAAAACAAGGATTGAAGACTATAAACTATGCAGCGATGCTTTGAAAATAACCATTGGTAAGATTCTTAAACTAGACAATAATTTTAATGCCAACGACGATTACGCTCAAAAAACAAAACTTCAGGATATTTTAGTTGAACTTGCTTGGTACTTCCGCAATTACCAATTTAATTTTACTGATTATCCGTATTTAGCCGATATTGTGCTGGAGATTATGACCAAAAAACAGCGCGATGCTAATGCGGATATGTCTGTTTTGTTTTCTAAATTGTAGGGCTTCTTATTAGAAAAATACCTTTTTTAGTCGATCCAGAAAAAAACATCCAACTTACTAACAATCAACCAATTATTTGTAAAAAGTAGTGCGCAAATTTGCAAGAAGTCATAATCTACCCCCGAAAACCTTGCAAATGATAAAAGGAAAATGACCCGACCAGTAGCATTCCAGTATATTTGAACCCAATTTGCATCAAATTATGAATCCCGCTTTTCTGATGGACACGGTCAGGTGAATTGAGTTTTTAAGGATCGACTACATAACAAAAGTCTATTCCTAATCACTGCATTGCTAAAATTAATGGACATGGCATTTGAATGGGCCGAAAACCAATACAAACGCTTATATTTGCCATCCAAATACGGGTACTGCGCGTAGAAATTGCCATAGACAAAGAGATTGCCGATTGGGTATCGCAGGGCAACATCAACGTGAACCAATTGCTCTCTAATTTGATGAAGGACTTTTATAAAAACGCAAAAGCCACTTCCATGCTTAACCCGGATAATAAAATGCCTCGAACTTTGCATGGCTGACAACCGCTTACTATCTTTGCTTGTTAGCACCAAAAACACCTAATTCTTTCAAAAACAAATAGGATTATGACTGCATTGGCAGAAAAAAAATTGCAATTCATCCGGGAAGTTTCCAGCATCGAGGACGTAAAAACGTTATCGGCATTGCTAGAAGCTTACCAGAAAATTATCGAAGAAGCAAAGGCAACCAATAAGCCGGTGAATGCCATCCGCCAGAAATTTGATGCTGATGCTATTCGTCAACGCCGGGGTCGTGTGGGACATGACAAGGCCAAAATCATGCGCCTAATCCGGGAAATGGACATACAAGAACCGATTGAACAATTATTGGCTCAACTGACCAAATGATTTACCTTTTCGATTCCAATATTGTCCTTCATTACGTGCGGCAGTCCGATTTGATGAGGAATATTGAACGCGATTTCGACCCTTTTGGCCTGGGCAACGAATCATGGCTATGCGTGGTTTCTAAAGGCGAATTACGTTCGATTGCCATTCAAAACCAATGGGGCAAGACCCGTCGGCACCGTCTCGAAGAACTAATGGGTGATTTTTATCCTGCCGACATTTTTTCCGAAGAAACGATAGATTGCTATGCTGAGATAGACGCTTTCAGCCAAAACAAACTACCCGGCAAGCTGCTCGGCATGACTTCTCGAAACATGGGTAAAAACGACCTCTGGATTGCCGCAGTTGCTCATATACTTGGCGCGAAACTTCTTACATCGGATTCAGATTTTGATCATTTAGAAGGTGTTTATCTTGATTTGGTAAAAATAAATGTTTGAGGCTCGATATTTTTGTTAATTCTTAAAACACCTAACTTACTAACAATCAACCAACTGTTTGTAAAAAGTAGTGTATAAATTTGCAAGAAGTCGTAAACTCCCCCCGAAAACCTTGCGAATGATGAAAGGAACATGACCCGACAGGAAGCAGGCCAGTTTATTTGCACCCAATTTGCATCAAATTATGAATCCGGCTTTTCTGATGGACACGGTCACGTGAATTGAGTTTTTAAGGATCGACTGCATAACAAAAGCCTATTCCTAATAGGCTGCATGGCTAAAATTAATGGACATGGCATTTGAATGGGACGAAAACCAATACAAACGCTTATATTTGCTATCCCAAGTACGGGTACTGCGCGCAGAAATTGCCATAGACAAAGAGATTGCCGATTGGGTATCGCAGGGCAACATCAACGTGAACCAATTGCTCACTAATTTGATGAAGGACTTTTATAAAAACGCAAAAGCCACTTCCATGCTTCACCCGGATAATAAAATGCCTCGAACTTTGCATGGCTGACAACCGCTTACTCCGTGTCGCAGTATGACCGCCATGCTCCGGTTCGCAACAACAATAAAACAAAAAAATTAATGATCGGAACATAAGAGCAATAGAAAAAACCCTTTGGGCTTTGGAAGTTTCATGTCAGGCGAAACAGCCGTAAACAACATAAAGCTATGAGTGAAATCATTATCTATCAAAGCCCGGACAATTGGGCTACCGTTGAAGTAACGTTTGATCGGGAAACCGTTTGGTTGAACCGGCATCAGTTGGCCTTGTTGTTTGGCAGAGACATCAAGACCATCGGCAAACACCTCAATAATGTATTTGAGGAGGGTGAATTGGTTCAAAATTCAGTTGTCGCAAAATTTGCGACAACTGCCAGCGACGGCAAAACCTATCAGGTGGAGCACTACAACCTCGATGCGATTATCTCCGTCGGCTACCGTGTGAACAGCAAGCGCGGCACGCAATTCCGCCAATGGGCCACCCAGCGGCTCAAAGACTATTTGGTGCAGGGCTACGCCATCAACCAAAAGCGG